>OGMB01000520.1_pt1 | contig 20948 bp, 15 predicted proteins | sample 1573001 | NCBI WGS metagenome assembly OGMB01 (sample SAMEA2581921, study PRJEB24529) | metagenome | biome: Human gut stool | place: China | collected 2011
TTTCAGTATTCTCTGCAACATCAACAACTACACCTGATACCGCTGCACATACCTTAGTTCCGACATCTGAAGCAACTACCATACCAGGACTGCATTTGTACATGCCAAGAGTCTTAAAATACACAGTAGAATCCATATTATATCCAAGCGTAACAGTTCCGCTGACAGGCCAGTATATAAGCTCTCCCTGGTCAAATGTATACTTACTTATAGCATTTGCCATAACCTCAGCTTCAGTCATAGGCTTGACCGCCTGTTCCTCTGTCTCCGGCTCCTTTGTCTGCTCCGTAACCTCATCCTCAGTTCCATCACCATCATCAGACATGCTTGCTCTTGCGTTGGCATTAATAATATCATCATCACCAACAGTTGGTTCTTCCACTGGAATATCAGGGTCATCATCTGTCTTGATAGCCACATTTCCTTCAGTTTCATTCAGATTCACAAGATTATTGTTCTTAGATTTCCTAACATTCTGTGCTACTGAAAATATCCCAAACACAAGTGCAACAATAACTGCCAGCGTAATAACCGCTGACACAACCTTAACCTTGTCGGTTCCTCGCGTTCTTACATTCGCCATACTAACATCCTCCTATCATTTCGCAAAGCTTTGATGTTAATATGTTTTCCAAATTCGTAAAGTTTATACTGTTTTTAAATGTAAAAATCCCCGCACACAAAGTGCGGGGAAATATTCAATAATCTTCTGACAAATCCGATATTACATCTCAACAGGAGTCTTAGTAAGCTTCCAGATTTCTGTAGCATACTCTTCAATAGTTCTGTCTGATGAGAACTTACCTGCCTTGGCTGTATTAGTCATAACAGTCTTAGCCCAGCCGTTAGTATCTCTGTATCTCTCATCAATCTTTCTCTGAGCCTCTGCATATGAACGGAAGTCCTTAAGAATGAAGTAAGTATCTGCTCTTCTTCCCTCCTGTGAGTTAAGAAGTGAGTTGTAGATATCCCTGAACATCTCTGGATCTTCCTTAGAATACTTACCATTGATAAGTTCCATAAGAACCTCTCTTATATTCTGGTCGTTGTTGAAGATTTCCATAGGATCATAGCCACCCTCATTCTCATAACGGATAACTTCATCAGAACGAAGACCGAATATTACGGCATTCTCCTCTCCAACCTCCTGGACTATCTCAACATTAGCGCCATCCATAGTGCCAAGTGTTATTGCACCATTAAGCATAAACTTCATGTTACCTGTACCTGAAGCCTCCTTAGATGCTGTAGATATCTGCTCAGATACATCTGCTGCTGCAAATATTATCTCAGCGTTAGATACTCTGTAATTCTCGATAAATACTACTTTAATTTTTCCATTAATAGATTCATCATTGTTAATCACATCTGCAACATTATTAATAAGCTTTATAGTCTGCTTTGCAATCTTATAACCAGCGGCAGCCTTTGCACCAAAGATAAATGTTCTAGGAACAATATCCATATCAGGATTCTTCTTGATTTCATTGTAAAGGTACATAACATGAAGAATATTAAGAAGCTGTCTCTTATATTCGTGAAGTCTCTTTACCTGTACATCAAATATAGAATCCGGATTAACATCTATTCCATTGTGCTCCTTGATATACTTTGCAAGTCTTACTTTATTCTTATGCTTAATCTGCATGAATTCCTGTCTTGCCTTTTCATCATTAACATATACAAGCATCTTTTCAAGCTGCTTAAGATCTGTTACCCATCCATCGCCAATCTTATCTATAATCCAGTCTGCAAGAAGTGGATTAGCGTGAAGGAGGAATCTTCTCTGTGTAATACCATTAGTCTTGTTGTTGAACTTCTCTGGCATCATCTCATAGAAGTCCTTAAGCTCCTGCTTTTCTAAGATTTCTGTGTGAAGTCTTGCAACACCATTGACAGAATATCCGGCACATATAGCAAGATTAGCCATCTTAACCTGACCATCATATATAACAGCCATCTTTCTGACCTTTTCCTGGTCTCCTGGATACTTTGCCTTAATATCTTCAACGAATCTTCTGTTGATTTCCTCTACTATCTGATAGATTCTTGGAAGAAGTCTTGAGAACAGCTCAATAGGCCACTTCTCAAGTGCCTCAGCCATAATAGTATGGTTAGTATATGCAACTGTCTTAGTTGTAACCTCCCATGCTTCATCCCATTCAAGACCATTCTCATCCATAAGAACTCTCATAAGCTCTGCAACTGCAACTGTTGGATGTGTATCATTAAGCTGGAATGTAACCTTCTCATAAAGCTTCTTTACATCACCATTGTGCATATTCTTATATCTTTCAACAGCTCTCTGGACTGATGCAGATACGAAGAAATACTGCTGCTTAAGTCTTAATTCCTTACCTGCATAATGGTTATCGTTAGGATAAAGAACTTCTACAATATTCTTTGCAAGGTTCTCTTCCTCTATAGCCTTCTGGTAATCGCCCTTGTCAAATGAGCTTAAGTTAAATGTATTAACTGGCTCTGCATCCCATATTCTAAGTGAATTGACTGTGTTGTTACCATATCCGATAACTGGAAGATCATAAGGAACAGCTATAACTGAACGGTAATCTTCCTGAACGAATATATCACGTCCAGTAGCTTCATCTCTGTAAGAACGCACATATCCACCAAACTTGACTTCATATCTGTATTCAGAACGCTTAATCTCAAATGGATTGCCATCCTTTAACCAGTTATCAGGAACCTCTACCTGATATCCGTCCTTAATCTCCTGCTTGAACATACCATACTTATATCTGATACCACATCCGTAAGCTGGATATTCAAGAGTTGCAAGTGAATCAAGGAAACATGCTGCAAGTCTTCCAAGTCCACCATTACCAAGTGCTGCATCTGGCTCCTGATCCTCGATAACATTAATATCAAGTCCAAGCTCCTCAAGTGCTTCTTTTATCTCGTTATACTTAGTAAGATTAATCATGTTATTACCAAGTGCACGTCCCATAAGGAACTCCATAGACATATAATATACAATCTTAGGATCTTCCTTGTCATATGTCTTATGTGTAGCTATCCACTTATCTATGATAAGATCCTTAACTGCATACGCAACTGACTGGAACACCTGCTGCTTATCTGCCTCATCAATATTCTTTCTATAAAGAGATTTACAATTACTTACAACTTTTTTCTTGAATTCTTCCTTGCTAAAAGATGCTTCTGTACCTGTCACCATGTATTCTTCTCCTCCTTAATATATAGATATACCACAAATGTATATCATTATTCCTGATTTAACTAATCGTGTCTGATTTAATTAACATTATTCACAAAGCACGTTACACGATGGTTAAATTATACACGATTCGCACCCTTATTGCAATTTAATAAAATTAATTGATCATTATTATTCAAGATAATAAAGATATGCTTGTTCTGGCAGTGGTGCACTCTGTAAATTACCTTTACCACATCCAGCTATTGCAATCAAACTAACAGCTAATAACATCATCATTTTTCTTTTCATTCATACCACCTCCATTCTTTTAATATAAATCATTTATATGCAACATAATCTTCTATAACATTTTTTATAGTTCTTATTAATTTCAGTATATTCATCCTTAATAATATTTCAATACAATTGGCGTGAACTGTCATTTTTTGGCGTGAATTGTACCTCATCTCACCTATTTATATAAAAACGAGGAGAAAATACGCATAACTGCGATTTTCTCCTCGTCTTTACATATTATAAATTATTAAGATACTGTTTTAGTTCTTCTCAACCGCAAGCACAACCTTCTCACCATTGATATCCCAATCCTTAGTGAATCCTGCTGTCTTACCTGTTTCAATAGTATTTGCAAGAACAACGCTCTTAATCTGTTCTTCATTCTTCTTCATAAGGTCTGCTAACTTGTCATTACCATCTACATATACAGTAATCTTGTCCATAACCTCAAATCCAGCATCCTTACGCATAGTCTGAATCTTGCTTACTATTTCTCTTACGAAGCCTTCTTCGATAAGCTCTGGTGTAAGGTTAGTATCCATAACAACTGTGATACCCTTATCAGAACTTGCTACAAAGCCTTCCTTCTGAGTCATCTCTATAAGAACATCATCCTTTTCAAGAACGATATCTTCACCATCAGCATTGATTGTAAATGAACCCTTAGTATTAAGCTCATCCATAGTTGCATTGCCATCAAGTGTTGAAAGCGCAGTTCTTATAGCATTAAGATGCTTGCCATACTTTGGTCCAAGTGTCTTTAACTGTGGCTTGAATGAGTATGAAGTAAATGCTCTTACATCATCTGTATACTCAACTTCCTTAACATTAAGCTCATCTGCTATGATAGCTGTAAAGTATTCGTTTAACTTCCAGTCAGCCTTGATGTACAGCTTGCCGATTGGCTGTCTGTTCTTGATGTTAGTTGAGTTACGGCAGGCTCTTCCGATAACAACAGCGTTTAATACATCTTCCATGTTATCTTCAAGTTCCTTGTCAATCCATTCTTCCTTAACTTCTGGGAAGTCGCAGAGATGGATACTGATAGGAGCTGTCTTATCTATGCTGCATACAAGGTTTCTGTAAATGCTTTCTGTCATGAAAGGAATCATAGGTGCTGCTACTTTGCAAAGTGTTACAAGTGTTGTGTAAAGAGTCATATAAGCATTAATCTTATCCTGCTCCATACCCTTTGCCCAGAATCTTTCACGGCATCTTCTTACATACCAGTTAGAAAGCTCATCTACAAAGTCCTCAAGTGCTCTTGCTGTTTCTGTAATCTTGTAGTTGGCAAGATTGTTATCAACAGTCTTAACAAGAGTATTAAGCTTAGAAAGAATCCATTTATCCATAACAGGAAGCTTATCATACTCAAGTGTGTACTTAGTAGCATCAAATTCATCTATATTAGCATAAAGTACAAAGAATGCATATGTGTTCCAGATAGTTCCCATGAACTTTCTCTGTCCTTCTGTAACAGCCTTATCATGGAATCTGTTAGGAAGCCATGGTGCTGAGTTCTCGTAGAAATACCAGCGGATGGCATCTGCACCGTGCTTCTTTAATGCATCAAACGGATCTACAGCATTTCCCTTTGACTTACTCATCTTCTGTCCATCTGCATCCTGAACGTGACCAAGTACGATAACATTTTCATAAGGTGCTTTATTGAAAAGAAGTGTTGATATAGCAAGAAGTGAGTAGAACCAGCCTCTTGTCTGGTCAACGGCTTCTGAAATGAACTTAGCAGGGAACTGCTGTTCAAATACTTCCTTATTCTCAAATGGATAATGGTGCTGTGCAAATGGCATTGAACCTGAGTCGAACCAGCAGTCGATAACTTCTGGAACTCTCTTCATCTTGCCCTTACACTTAGGACAAGTACAAGTAACAGCATCAATATATGGTCTGTGAAGCTCGATATCATCTGGGCAGTTATCAGAATGTTCCTTTAATTCTGCCTTGCTTCCGATAGATAACATTTCTCCACAATCATCACATACCCAGATATTAAGAGGAGTACCCCAGTATCTGTTACGTGAAATTCCCCAGTCCTGAACATTCTCAAGCCATGCGCCAAAACGTCCAGTTCCGATAGTTTCCGGAATCCAGTTGATTGTCTTGTTGTTAGCTATTAAGTTAGCCTTAACTTCTGGATCACTCATCTTGATAAACCAAGACTCTCTTGCATAGTAGATAAGTGGTGTATCACATCTCCAGCAGAATGGATAATCATGCTCAAACTTAGGAGCATCGAATAACTTGCCTTCCTTATCAAGATCCTTAAGAACTTCTGGGTCTGCCTTCTTAACGAAAAGTCCTGCATATGGTGTTTCCTTTGTAAGTTCACCCTTTCCGTCAACGAACTGTACGAATGGAAGGTCATATTTACGTCCAACCTTGGCATCATCTTCACCAAATGCTGGTGCAATATGAACGATACCAGTACCATCTGACATAGTTACATAGTCATCACATGTAACAAAATGTCCCTTCTTGTGCTGCTTAGCCGCAACATCTGCCGCACACTGGTATAATGGCTCATATTCTTTATATTCAAGGTCTTTACCCTTGTAAGTTTCTAATACTTCGTAGTCAACGCCTGCGCCGCTTCCAGCTTCCTTGCCTTCTTCGATAACATTTCCGCCTACTGTCTGGCCTGCCTTAACTGCAAGTCCACCAAGTACCTTATCAAGAAGTGCTTCTGCCATATAGTAAGTATAGCCGTCTGCTGCCTTAACCTTTACATATGTTTCTTCTGGGTTCACGCAGAGTGCAACGTTAGATGGAAGTGTCCAAGGTGTTGTTGTCCATGCAAGGAAATATGCATCTTCGCCTACACACTTGAAACGTACTACTGCTGAACGCTCTTTAACAGCCTTGTAGCCCTGTGCTACTTCGTGTGATGAAAGTGGTGTTCCACAACGTGGGCAGTAAGGAACAATCTTAAAGCCCTTATATAAAAGACCCTTATCCCATATCTGTTTTAAAGCCCACCATTCAGACTCGATGAAGTTATCATCATATGTGATGTATGGATTATCCATATCAGCCCAGAAACCAACTGTAGATGAGAAATCCTCCCACATACCCTTGTATTTCCATACGCTTTCCTTACATTTCTTGATAAATGGCTCAAGACCATACTCTTCAATCTGTTCCTTGCCGTCAAGACCTAATTCCTTCTCAAGCTCAAGCTCAACTGGAAGTCCATGTGTATCCCATCCGGCCTTACGTGGAACCATATAACCCTTCATTGTTCTATATCTTGGAATCATATCCTTTATAACTCTTGTAAGAACATGTCCGATATGTGGCTTACCATTAGCTGTAGGAGGTCCATCATAAAATGTATATGTCTCCCCCTTCTTGCGGTTATCAATACTCTTCTGGAATATATCATTATCCTTCCAGAACTTTTCAACCTGTTTTTCTCTGTCTACGAAATTCATATCTGATGAAACTTTCTCGTATACCATTGTGTTACTCCTTTCAAATCATTTACTTAATCGTAACGATGTCAGCTTGCTTTATTGGTGCTGTAACAAATGTCGTTACATATGCAAAAAAGCCCCTGCCGTAATACGACAGGGGCTGAATCAACTTAACCTATATCAATTACGACATACCATCATATGCGTCCCTTGTAACGGTAGGATTACCGTCCTCACTTACTTTTCGTAATATAATACCATCCTTAATGTTACCCATAATATTATACTGCAAAGTTCTGCAAGGATGCTTGGAAGTGATATTCAACTATGCTCTACTCACACCGGCTTCCACCATCCCGGCTCGCTATTGCTTTCTTTCATAATCTACTGTCTTCGTCATCGCAGATAATGTGATTGTATATAATTGATCTTAAAATGTCAATAATTAAGCTGTATTATTTATTATAATTTATCACAAAATCACCTGTTATTGTGTTATATGATGCATTCCTTTAGCCCTGCTATGCCCGTCCTTTTCTGCGTTCAATTCCTTTTTCCTTATAATATCGCGCTTTATCGGCATACATTTTATCCTCTGCCTCACGTAACATTTCATCAAAGCCTGTTATTACATTCTCACTCCAGATAACACCTGCTGCCATATTCACAGAACGCTCATTCATTAGTTCTTTTAACTCTGTTATACGCTTTATTAATGTATTCTCATCTATCTGTGTACAGATTACAAGGAACTCATCTCCACCTATACGAAATACTGCATCCACTCCAAACACGTCTGTAAGGCATCCACATGCGTTAAGAATAAGTCTGTCGCCTGCCTCATGTCCCATTGTATCATTCACATATTTCAGTCCTGTAACATCACAGTAAACAACGCCTATACTCTGTTTTTTATCTATACTATCTACACAGTCTCTCATAGCGAAACGGTTTCCGATTTTGGTTAAAGCATCCTTATAGCTCATATCTTCAAGCTTTCTCATCGTATTCCTGCGCTTTATACACGATATAATAAAAGCACCCATAATCTCCAGTATACTTAAGGAGTATTCAAGTGTAAGCAACGGAGGATTGTCTATTCCCATAAATGCAACAACATTTCCTTCGTTATATAATGGAATTACAATTATTGAATGAACCCCCTGTCTTTTTAAATTATCATATTGCAATGGATCGCTATCCTTTATTTCTTCAATATCCTGAATTACGATGTTTCCGCCTTTTTCAAAACACTTATACCAGTTAGCACATATCTCTGGAGGCAGATTCTGAAGATTATCCTTCTCCGGACTTATTCCCTCTGCCGTCCACTCATATGTATTATCATCTCTTCCATGTATATTTTTTTCAAATATATATGTTCTTTCTCCATTAAGTGCTTTACCTATATACCCAATAAGTGTATTAATCGTTTCATCAGGTGTATCTGCTGCAAGTGCCACTCTTAAACCCTCATTGACAAGTACTTCAGTTTCTCTATACTTCTGGATAAGCTTATCCTGTGCAAGCTCCTCACTTATATCTATGCCTATTTCCAGCCTGTACTTTCTGTTTCCTTCCCCCTCAACCAGAGTATCCTTTATTATCATATATTTATCTAATACAGGATTATAATAACGCCATTCCTGAAATGTGCCCGGTGAAAGCCTGCTGTTATTGCACATACCACATTTAACAGAAGCTTTTTGTAATACCTCATAACACTTCTTGCCTTTTATATCCTCTATTGATTCTAAGCCATACGCTTTCAATGCTTTATGATTCATATATACAATTTCATTGGTTTCTATATCTGTTGCATATACATATTCATTCAGATTTATAAAAAAATCCCCTATTTCTTTTATATTTTTCATACGCATGTCTCCCTTTATTATTGAATCTGTAGTATTCCCCATTCATTAAACGAATCAGCATATTCTGTATATAATTCCTTTGTAACAGCCCCTTTTTCTTCTGCATTTTATATCATTTTGACATTTTTTTGTCAATATTCAGTGTTATATTTTTATTATTTTTTCATTATATCATAATTTACTCTTTCTCAACCCATACACTCACGAACCCGCGCTTCGCGCTTTATCGTCCTGCTTCGCAGCTTACCTTTCTATAACACAGCTATGCTTCTTTGTTTTTTTATCATAATTAATCCCAACAAGTAATATATTATCTGTATATTTCTTAACAGCCTCTGGGTATTTTTTCTCTTTTATCTGATTGATGGCGGTGACTGCATCCTGATTCCACTTCAGCTTAATAATTAAAGCCGGATAACCTGCTGTATACTCTGGCTTTGGTAATAGTACAATATCTGCAAAGCCTCCGCCTGTTGGCATTTCTCTTACTGGCTTGAAATAATACTGCATTGCACTTAAATAAGCTAATGATAAAACACAGCTTAAAGAGTTCTCATTATTATATTGAATGGCCGATGTGTATTCTGTATGAATTTTTTCAATGCAATCCGCTACTGTATCTGCATCTTTATCAAGAGTTGCATCTATTATTACCTGCGACTGCTTTTGAAATGCAATTAATTCATTCCACTCTGTTTTTTTAGTAGCAAGAATAAATTCCTGACGAATTTCCTCATTAGGTATATATGCCATTTGATAACTGCTGTCATATGCCAGATATCCAAGATGAATAAGCAGCGTCATTACATCATCTTTTCCTGCAAAGCTGACCATATCATTTTGAAATGAATTAACATCAACATTTATCGAAGCTCCTGCTATCATTTCTATTATTGCCGTCTTAAGGCCATCAAAGTTCATATTAATTAACGGAATAATAGCCTCATAGGTTCCTGTTTCCGACCAGTAGCTGCGATACTCTCCCCACAGCATAACATTGACCACGGCCTTAGGATTGTATATATGGCAGTTTCCAAGCTTATAGCCATCATACCAGCTTTTTACCTTATCATAATCCCTTCCAAATCTTTCACACAGGCATTTAACTTCATCCTCAGTAAAGCCTGTATATTTGTCCAGAACCTTTGCACTTATCATCGTATATTCATCAAAATTATTAAGTGCTGACTGTGTCTTTATTCTCTTTATTGGCAGAATGCATGTAAGATACGCCAGTTGTATGAACTTTGCCGGCTCACTCCCCTTAAACATCCCCCTTAAGAAATTAATATACTGTGTCTGAACATCGTTATTAGCTGCCTCATCACGAATAATCACATCCCACTCATCTATTATTACAATAAATTTAATTCCCTTGTTCATGTTAATAAGTGACATAGCACCATATGCCGTTCTCGCAGAATCAAGGTCGACATCTGGATAGTTTTCCTTTAACTCAGCTATAATCTGTTCGTTAATATAATTTACTGTTTTATCTGGCGAACCGGCATCCATCATACACCATTGTACATCAAAATGTATTACATCATATTTATTAATATTTTCTTTATATGATGGACTTTTACTTATTTGCAGTCTGTCAAATATCCCTTCTGAATCACAGCCTTTGCTATAATATGCCACAAGCATATCTGCTGTAACTGACTTTCCGAATCTTCTTGGACGGCTATTACATATAAATGCCTGATTAGTATTAAGCACTCTGTTGGTATACTCGATAAGTCCAGACTTATCTACATATATTTCAGAATTAAGTGCCATTTTAAATGCACTATTATCCGTATTAACAAATCTCCCCATAACTTAGCCTCCCCCATTCCAGCCTATACATATTATACCACAAGCGAAACTTTTATCTCAATAATGAAATCATTTCCCTGTATTCTTGCACTTATATCTCCATTCATACGCTCCACAAGCTCTTTTGCAATAGATAAACCCAGTCCGGTTGAGGCTCTGCCTCTTGCCACATCTGCTTTATAAAAACGCTCAAACACATGGCTTAAGTCAATATTTTCAGGATGTTCTGTATAATTGCTGATTTTAAGCAAGGCGTGATTATCCTCACGAATAAGCTTGATACTTATATTCTTTTCCCCATGATCAAGACCATTTTTTATGACATTCTGTATAACTCTTCTTAAGCCCTGCTTATTACCTGATATATACAGCATTTCCTCAGTAATACTAATCTCTGGGCAGATGCCCTGCTTCTTCCATTCATCATAATAAGAAAATACAGCTTCTTTTAATATTCTGTTTATACAACAGTCTGTAAGCTCCAGCTTATATGAATCATTTTTAAGCTTTGTGAATGTAAAAAGCTCCTCCAGCATTTCATTAAGGCTGTTAAGCCTTTCTCTGATTATATCAAGATATCTCCTCTGGTCATCTATATTGTCGCATTCCTCTATAAGCTGGAAATACCCATCCAGCGATGTAAGCGGTGTCCTTATATCGTGTGAAAGATTAGTATATGTATCTGCAATCAGCTCTTCTTTTTTTCTGTACTCGTTTCTTTCTTTTTTACGCAGGTCAAGAAGCTCATTCAATTTATCTGAAAGCTCACCTATTCCCCCCATATCTATTTCACGTTGAATCAGCTTGTTACTATCATGTTCCATAAGAAACGACAACTGGCGGCAGATGTCCTTAATCTGCCGCTGGTATTTCCACATAATAAATGCCTGTATAATAATTATTACTGCTAATATTCCAATAATAATGCTCATTCTCTAAATATCCCTTTTCTGAAAAATATAACTACTTAATGACAGCATTATAATAATAAATACAGCTGCCACACACATTGAACTAACAACATCATCCCTGCCTGCATTCATAGGAAGCATTGCCATCCTTCCAGTTACTGTATACTTATATATATTGAAGTTATGAAGTCCCACTCTATTGCCCACATAATCTATAAGGGCATACACAATGCTCATTATATTCATAGTAAGACATACCGATAAGGTCATGCTTATAACATTATTCTTAATTATAACTGCTATCGCCATACATATTAACACAAACGCATAATGAAGCATAAGTTCTGTTAAGAAATAAGGTATAATCTCTTTCCAGTTACCCCACACCACACATTTAAACGCAAGCATATTCGCTGCTGCCTGGAATACAAATATCCCTGCAAATGTAATTGCTGTAAATAAGGCAAGTGCAACTGCCCTTGAAACAATAAGCATCCCCCTTTGTGACACCTGTCCTCCAATATTCTTAATATAACCGCTCTTAATATCTGCTGTTGCAAACATAACCGCAAATATTACAAGAAAAAGTGCATAAAACTTTCCCTGTGCATTAGAAAAGAAAACATCCATTACCGTAACCTTCTTTCCTGGCTCCGTAGGTAATTCCACGCTCATACCAAGATTGACATTATCTGTATTCTGCTGCGAAAGCTGTTCCTTGTTGCTGTCATCTGCCTGTTGTTGCTCCCATTCCTTATTAACTGCATCATAATCTATTTTTGAAAGAAATGAGGTAAGCAGTGCTGATGCCAGCAATATAATCCATATTACATACATACTCTTTGTACGAAACATTCTGTATACATCCATCTTTATCATATTAAGCACGATTGTCACCCCCTGTAAGCCTTAAGAAATAATTCTCAAGCTCTTCACTTGTAATAGATATTCCCTTAACCGGAATCCCCGCCTTTGCAAGCTCCATATTCAGACTGGCACTTTCTCCCAGTCTTTCAAATATATGAATATGTTCTTTATCTATAACCTGATAGCTGCTAAAGCCCATATCATCAAGCACAGGAACAGCCTGCTTAGGATTATCAAGCGTAAGCTCTATGCGCTCACTGCATTTTTTCATAAGTTCTTCTCTTGTAAGCTCCTGCACAAGGCATCCATTATGAATAATGCCATAATCTGTAGCAATCTTTGATAATTCCTCCAGAATATGACTTGAAATACATATTGTCATGCCACGCTCCTTTGCAAGCTTCTGGATGGTTTCACGCACCTCCACAATTCCCTGTGGATCAAGTCCGTTAATCGGCTCATCAAGAATAAGCAGGTCAGGCTCACCTACAAGTGCAAGAGCAATTCCTAAGCGCTGCTTCATTCCAAGCGAATAATGCTTTGTTTTCTTTTCTCCAACAGTATCAAGACCCACTGTTTTTAACAGTTCTTCTATATATCCTTTTTTCTTAATCCCTGTAAGCTTGCATTTAATGTTCAGATTGTCATATGCCGACATATTGCCATAAAGTCCGGGAGCTTCTATAAGACACCCTACTCTTGAACGTACCTTTTGTAAGTCCTTTCCCTTATAACCAAACATTTCTATTTCGCCATAAGACGGTGTTGACAGTCCGCTAATCATCTTAAGACAGGTCGTTTTACCGGCTCCGTTTCTTCCAATAAAGCCATATATCGCACCCTTTTTAATGTGCATATTTACATCATCAACCGCCCTGTGTCTGCCATACTGCTTAGTCAGATTCCTTGTCTGCAATAATAATTCACTCAAAGCCTTTTCCTCCTTCTCTTAACTGCTCTTATCATAAAAAATAAATCCTAATCAATCGCAAATAAATAGTAAAAAAAGAGTAAATTATTCATGCAGGCGATATCCAATCCCCCATATTGTTTCTATATATTCATCAGGTGTAACGGTCTTTATTTTCTTTCTGATATTGCTTATATGCACATCCAGGGTCTTTGTTTCACCCATATATGGCTCATCCCACGCATATTCGAATATATCCTCCTTGCTAAACACCTGCTTCGGGTTTTTAAGCAGCAATTCCAGTATTGCAAATTCCTGTTTTGTAATCTTAGGAAGCACCCTGCCACCGATACTTACCTCAAAGGTAGAGCGTGTAAGCACCATATCCCTGAACTCAAGCCTTCCGCTGCCTTGTCCTTTTTGTATACCAGCCTTTGTTTTTGCTTCTGTTTCTGCCTCTGCTTCTACCTTCGTTTCCGCCTCTGCTTCACCTTTTGTTTCCACCTCTGTATGACGAAGCTGCACCTGAATACGTGCCAGTACCTCTCTAATCTCAAAGGGCTTTGTTATATAATCATCTGCTCCATCTGTCAGCACTCCGATTTTATCATCTATACTATCCTTTGCCGTCAGCACAATCACCGGAAGCCTTCCATGTTTTCTTATTTCCTTTAAAACCTCCTCACCACTTGCCCCAGGCAGCATTAAGTCAAGCAGTACAAGCGTATAAGCCTTTTCTTTTATATTAAGAAGCAGCTTTGCCTCTGTTCCTGAAAATGCCTGTTCACACGTATAACCTGCCTTCACAAGCACCTCACAAAGAAGGTTATTAATATTTATATCATCCTCTACAATTAATATATTAGGCATAATTTTTACTCCTGTATTTTATAATGTAAAATAGTCATCTACTTTATGAGAAATGGCATTAAATAAAACAGTTTTATTAATTCTTGTTTTCCTTCCACTTATCTCTCATTATGACCGTTTCTTCAAGATTATTTTTATTCATTTTGTCCATTTCTTCAAAGTGTTTTTTGCTTAATTTGACCTTTTCTTCAAAACTATTTTTACTCATTTTGTCCGTTTCTTCAAGATTATTTTTGCTTAATTTGACCGTTTCTTCAAAACTATTTTCGCCCAATTTATCCGTTTCTTCAAGATTTTACTTTATTTATAAACAAAAAAACAGCACGACTATTCCCCTTATCCAGAAATAAATCGTGCCATCTTATCTTTTATCTTATCTGTGTTATAATCCTAATTATTCTCTGCTCTCGCCATAGCAATCTGCTCCGGTGTTATAGGCAGCTCATAGAACCTCTTTCCTGCTGCGTGGCTTAGCGCATCTGTCACAGCCGGAAGTGGAGTGTTAATTACAACCTCTCCTATTGACTTAGCACCAAATGGTCCAGCATCCTCAAAGCTGCTTTCAAACTCAACATTAATATGTCCAATATCCATTCTTGATGGTATCTTATATTGCAGGAATGAGTTCTCATAAAGCTTTCCCTTATCAGAATATGTGATATTTTCAGACATTGCCATACCAATTCCCTGAAGGATTCCGCCTTCTGCCTGAACCCTTGCAAGATTAGGATTAACTGGTGTTCCACAGTCAACGCATGCATCATATTCCACAACCCTGCTCTCGCCTGTAACAAGGTCAACCTCAACCTCAGCTGCACCTACCATATATGGTGGTGGGGAAATAGGTGATGTATGTGTATTAGTAACAGTAAGTGCCATATCATTGCCACACATTGAAGCTGTTGCGATATCACAAAGACTTACCGATGCACCATTGTGCTCTCCAGCCTCACATCTTACACAGCTTCCGTCAAATGTAACCTCACTCTTATCACAGCCTATAAGCTTAGCTCCAAGCTTTTCGATTCTGCTTCTTAGCTCTAAGGCACAGTTCTCAACTGCCTTTCCAGTAACGTATGTTGTACTTGATGCATATGAGCCTGAATCATAAGGTGATATATCAGTATCAGCACCGAATACACTTATGTTATCAGTACTGCACTCAAGCACCTCCGCAGCAATCTGTGCAAGTATTGTATCACAGCCTGTTCCCATATCAGCAGCACCGATATTCATTGTATACACGCCCTCATCATTAAGCTTAAGTGTGGCACTTCCAACATCCACACCTGATATACCAGAGCCCTGCATAGCCATGCCCATTCCGACAAAACGTGCCTTCGTATCAGAAATCTTTCTCATAGGATACTTCTCATCCCATTTAATCATCTCTTTAACCTTTGCTAAGCATCTGTCAAGTGCACAGCTTGTATTGACCTGACCATAGTAAGCAGGCATTACATCGCCCTCCTTAACTATGTTTTTAAATCTTATTTCAAAAGGATCCATATGAAGCTTATCCGCAAGCTCATTCACAGCAGATTCAACAGCGAAAAGTCCCTGTGTGGCACCATATCCTCTGTATGCCCCTGCTGACATAACATTCGTGTATACAACATCACTTACAAAGCGGAATGCCTCCGCCTTTCCGTATAATGGTATTGACTTGTGTCCTGAAAGACCTACTGTCGTTGGTCCATGCTCACCATAAGCTCCTGTGTTTGACAAGGTATATAAATCTATTCCTTTTACGATACCATCCTTAGTTGCACCGAGCCTTACATGCATCTGCATCTCATGTCTTGGAGATGAAGCTGACAATGACTCTTCCCTTGAGAATATAATCATAGCTGGCTTCTTAGTCTTCCATGTGACAAATGCCGGATATATTTCTGAAACCGAGGTCTGCTTTGCACCAAAACCACCACCTATTCTAGGCTTTGTAACACGTATCTTTGATGGAGAGATTCCAAGTGCGTGTGAAATGATTCTTCTGCAGTGAAATACTATCTGTGTAGAACTTACAACATGAAGTCTTCCATAGGTATCGATTGTACAGAATGTCCTGAAGGTCTCCATCATGCTCTGCTGGCATGCCTTTGTATGATATGTCCTGTCAATTACAACATCACAACTCTCAAGCACCTTATCTATATCACCATTACTGCACTCATCATGTGCACATAGATTTCTTTTATTATCAGCTCCGACAGGACACATTGCTTCCCAGTTATCCTCTGGATGAACAAGTATCTCATTATCCTTTGCCTTAGTAAAGTCAAGCACTGGTTCAAGCACCTCATACTCTGCCTTAATAAGCTTCATCGCCTTATCAACACAGCGTTCATCCACTCCAGCAACAATAGCAACCGGATCACCTATGAATCTTACGTGTTTATCAAGAATAAGTCTGTCATAAGGACTTGGCTCAGGATAAGTCTGACCGGCGCAGGTGAAACGCTTCATATTCTGGTCAACATCCTTATATGTATATATCGCCTCTATTCCAGGTACCTTCATTGCAATATCTGTATTAATGCTCTTAACATATGCGTTGGCATATGGTGAACGCAGAAGCTTTACAACAAGACAGTCCTTTGGTGCAATATCATCTGTATACACCGGCTTTCCAAGAAGCAGCTCCATTGCATCCTTTTTTCTTACCGCTTTATTAACTGACTTCATTACTTCACCTCCTCTGCTATATTTTCTTTATTTTCTACATTTACTTCCTTCGCCTTTTTTGCCCTGAGATAATCCAGAATTCCTCTTAACTGGCCTTCATATCCTGAACATCTGCACAGATTTCCCGAAAGGAATTCCTTAATCTCATCTTCATCAGGGTAAGGATTCTCCCTAAAAAGTGCAATAGCATTCATAACAAAGCCCGGGTTACAGAAGCCACACTGCTCTGCTCCCTGGTCAGCTATAAATGTAACGAACTCTGCGGCCTCCTCCTGTAACCCCTCAAGCGTTGTAACGCTGCATTTATCCGCTCTTACAGCAAGAACCGAACATGAAAGTACAGGTTTATCGTTAAGAAATACCGTACACAGTCCGCAGTTAGAAGTCTCACAGCCACATTTTACACTATAACAGCCATGCTCCCTCACGAAATCATAAAGAGTCATATCGCAGGCCACATCTGCCTTGACTGACTTTCCATTTAACTTAATATCTACTAACATATATTCTCCAATCCATACACTAATAAATCTCTATATTAATAATTTACAGCCCTTAATGCTCTCTTAGTAAGCTCTTCTGCCAGATGGCTTCTGTATTCAGCACTTCCACGCATATTACTCTCTGTAGAAACATTTTCCCTTACATATCTGGCGAAGCTCTCTATAGCCTCATCATTTACTCCGCCCTTAAGAATACCTTCCTTATCTTCTACAACAACAGCTCTTCCCGGTCTTGCACCTATACACAGATTATATTCACCCAATCCGCTAAAGCTTACAGCGGCACAAGTAAGAACCGGAAGGTCTGTTTCTGTTATTCTTACTGCCTCATAAAACATCTTGACTGGCTTTTTCTTAACTATAATGCTTACAATAATATCCCTGTCATAGCTCTGGGCCGCATACTCCTTTAGGGAAACTATTCCACCCTTATATAACTCCACATATGAGTCAAGTCCTATTAATAATGTAAGAACATCAGAAAATCCATATCTTCCATATATGCTTCCGCCAACTGTCGCAAGATTTCTAAACTGCACCCCAACAATATGCCTTAGTGCTTCCTTAGTGCAGCCATTGGTATACTCATTAAAGCCCTTATGGTTTTCTAACTGTCTTAGAGATGTCATGCATCCAATCTTAAATTCTTCATCTGTCTCTTCAATCTTATCAAGTCCCAGTCCTGACATGTCAATCGCGGTATTGATTCTGTTATCACCCATACGCATCCACATCATGCCGCCGACAATTCTGTTAGCCTTCTTCTGGTTAAGCTCGTAGGCCTCTTCAATACTTTCTACTCTCTTATAATTCTGTATATTAAGCATAAAAACTCCTCATTTTGATCATACTTATGCCAGAAATAAAAGTCCTGCTGTGCAGCTTAAACAACCTCTAACGCCCATCGTCAGCATCACAGAGATGATGATAACAACGGAAACGCAACCGAAACAATTTCCAAACGCATTCTGCAGGAATGCCAGAAATGAGGATAACTATGAAAAAGTTTAAAAGATTAACCGCTTTAGTTCTTGCAGTGCTCATGCTTATATCAACTGTAGCATGTGGCAGTTCTGCTGCAAATGACAGCACTACACAGGCTGCTTCAACATCAGCCTTTGATGTCATGTCCCAATTCAACGAGATAGGCACAAGCTACCCTCTTACTGTTACCGACCAGGCTGGACGAACAGTAACTTTTGAAAAAGCACCTGAAAAGATTGCTTCATCTTACTATATCTCTACAAGTCTTCTCCTTGCACTTGGATTAAAGGATAAGCTTGTAGGAATTGAAGCTAAGGCTAATACAAGAAACATCTATAAGCTTGCAGCTCCATCCATCGTTAGTCTTCCTAATATGGGAACAGCCAAAGAATTCAACACAGAAGCCTGTGTTGCAGCAGCACCTGATGTTGTATTCCTTCCTATGAAGTTAAAAAAAGCTGCAGATACACTTGAAGGTCTTGGTATCAAGGCTGTTGTTGTTAATCCTGAGGATGCAACGCTCCTTAAGGAATGTATAACACTTGTTGGTAAAATAACTAACACAATCGGACGCTCTGATGCACTTAACAATTCTATCGATACATTTTTAGCTGATAATAAAGCCAAGCTTGCAGGTGAAAGCACTCCTTTAGTATATCTTGCAGGCAACAGCTCTGTTCTTTCAACAGCCGGAAGCAAGATGTATCAGAACACATTACTTAGCAATGCAGGCGGAAAGAATGCAGCCGCTGAGCTTACAGATACTTACTGGGCAAATGTTTCATATGAACAGCTTCTTGCCTGGAACCCTGATTACATCATAATAGCTGCCGATGCAACTTACTCAGTAGATGATGTTCTAAATGATGCTAATCTTGCAGACTGCAATGCTGTTAAGAATAAAAAGGTTGTAAAGCTCCCTGGTGATATAGAAGCCTGGGATTCACCTGTACCAGCAAGCTTCTTAGGAAGCATATATATTGCCTCTGTTCTTCATCCAGAAAAGGTTACTAAGGATTTCTATGAAGAATGTGTAACTAAATTCTATGAAAGCTTTTATGGATTCACACCTGCTAAATAAGGATGATTTATGTTCAAAAACACTTATAATTACCGGAACAAAATTATACTTTTATCAGCCATACAGGTACTGCTTCTTCTGGCAGTACTTGTATGGTCTGTCATTACCGGACAATACCCACTCACATTAAAGGGCTTACTGTCTGGTGATACTATGTCTATTATGGTCTTTAAAAGGCTCAGGCTTCCCCGTGCCCTTATGGGTGTTATCGGCGGTTTTGGGCTTTCAATATCAGGTTATATATATCAGCTTATATTTAAAAACCCTCTGGCTTCTCCCGATATCGTTGGCAACTATTGCAAGAGCTGCACCAGCACTTGCAATAGTTGCCGTTTCAGCTTCTGTTCCAGTCATCTCCATATCTGCATTTATCGGAGCTGTAACAGCCCTCATAATAACTCTGCTTACGGCTTATCTTGTCCCTGGCAGAAACAGTTATACTATCGTGCTTGCCGGTATAGCTATTCATTCTGTGGCACAGACTATACTTATGTTTCTAAAGCTTGCTGCAGATCCTGAAAAACAGCTTGCTTCTATTGAATACTGGATCATGGGAAGCCTTAACGGTGTTTCAAAGGACAGCCTTGCTATTCCTTTCTTTGTAACATGTGCAGGCTTTATAATCATGACTTTATTATACAGACAGATTCTCATTCTCTCGATAAATGAGGATGAAGCTGCCGCTCTTGGTGTCAACGTCACAGTTCTGCGTTTTATCATATTAATGATTGCAACATTAATCGTATCATCAATTATATGTGTAACAGGACTTATCAGCTTTATTGGACTTATTGCACCTCACATTGCCAGATTACTTACAAGACGCAATGACAGATTCACATACATATCAAGCGGACTGGCTGGTGCCATAATCATGACACTTGCTGATATATTTGCAAGAAGTGTATCCTCATCAGAACTTCCTGTAAGCATATTTACATCACTCCTTGGTGCGCCGCTGCTTATAATCCTGCTTATCAAAGCTAATAAAAAGGAGGTTGTATGATGTCCGATTTATTCAATCCTGAATTATATGTTTCAGATGTATCAGTATATTATGGAAGCAAATGTGCTGTCCAGAATGTAAGCTTTAACATTCAGCCTGGACAACTTACAGCAATTATCGGTAATAACGGCTGCGGGAAAACCTCTCTTATAAGAGCTGTTATGAATTTTGTTAAACATAGTGGAAAATGCATGCTTGGTGAACTCCAGCTTGAAAGTATGTCTGTCAGAAAAAGAGCCGGCATGATAAGCTACATTCCACAAAGAAATGGAATAAGCGTAAGTATGACTGTAAGAGATGTCTGTCTGCTTGGCTTTAATCCACAGCTTCACATGCTTGAATCATACAATTCCAACATGAGACATCGTGCTGATAAGGCTATCGATTCTGTTGGCCTTGCCGGATTATATGATACAGACTTTCTCACATTAAGCGAAGGCCAGAAGCAGTTATGCATACTTGCACGCACACTTATAGAAGATTCAGAACTTCTGCTTCTTGATGAGCCTGACAGTGCGCTT
>OGMB01000524.1_pt1 | contig 20911 bp, 19 predicted proteins | sample 1573001 | NCBI WGS metagenome assembly OGMB01 (sample SAMEA2581921, study PRJEB24529) | metagenome | biome: Human gut stool | place: China | collected 2011
TCTCCGCTGACAGATGCGCATGTGTCGGAGGTGGACGCACTGATCTTTGGCGGCGGTTACCCAGAGCTTTACGCGAAGCAGCTGTATGAGAATCGGTCGATGCGTGCATCTGTCTGGCAGGCGTTGGATGCAGGGATGCCTTGCCATGCGGAATGCGGAGGCTTCTTATATCTTGGCAAGTCGCTTGCCGATGCAGAAGGAAATGTATATGAGATGGTCGGTTTCTTAGATGGTGCGGGATTTCGGACAGAGCGGTTACAGCGGTTTGGGTATGTGGAGCTGGCACCGCAGGATTCAGGTGTATTTGCAGTGAATACGGTTTTGCGCGGACATGAGTTTCACTACTGGGACAGCACGGATTGTGGCGATGCCTGTCTGGCGTGGAAGCCGCTTTCCAAGCAGAAGACATATCCATGCATGGTGAAAAAGAAAGGGACATTCGCGGGATTTCCGCATCTGTATTATGCGGGCGCGGAGGCGTTTTTCTATCACCTGTTTTTAGATGGTGCAAAGACGCGAAGATAGATGAAAATAGATAATATAGTTTTTGGTTAGTAATGAGGGAAGAGAAGAGTAAGAGGGTATTATGTTAGAAGAGATACAGTTACAGCAGGTGCTGCCACAGGAAATCGAAAAACGAAGCTTTGAGATTATTACAGAGGAACTTGGAAATGTCGAACTAGACCCGCTTCAGGCACCGATTATCAAGCGGGCAATCCATACGTCGGCGGATTTTGATTATTTGAAGAATCTGACATTTTCTGAGCTGGCAGTGGAACAGTTCCATACGGCGATAAAAAATGGAGCCTGTATTGTCACGGATACGCAGATGGCGAAATCCGGCATCAACAAGAAAGAACTTGCGAAATACGGTGGTGAGGTCTACTGCTTTATGAGCGATGACGACGTGGCAGAGATCGCGAAGAAACAAGGTTCCACGCGGGCAGTAGCAAGTATGGAGAAGGCGTGCATGTTAGACAAGCCGCTTATTTTCGCGATTGGAAATGCACCGACCGCGCTGGTGCGTCTGTATGAGCTGATCGACGAAGGAAAGCTGCATCCATGCGGCATTATTGGTGTGCCGGTTGGCTTCGTGAATGTGGTGGAAGCGAAAGAACTCATCATGCGGACACCTGTGCCGTATATTGTGGCACGCGGCAGGAAGGGCGGTAGCAATATTGCCGCGGCAATCTGCAATGCGCTGTTGTATGAGCTGCGGGATATGGGAAAGCAACTGTGTGCAAGCACATCTTGCACAAACGAACGACATTTTCAAAATGTGCAAGAATGGCTTGCACGAACAGATGATTTTTGAAAAATGCGAAAGCACACCTTGCACATTTTTGCAAAAAGCGTATAATGTGTAACAAGGGGGTGCACAATTATGAAATTAAAAAGAGAAACATATTTGGAACAAATAAGACCGTATTATGAATCGGATATTATCAAGGTAATTACCGGAGTTCGAAGAGCAGGAAAATCTATTTTGTTAGATACAATAAAAGAGGAATTGATAGAACAGGGTGTGCCACAGGATCACATAATCTATCTCAATTTTGAGGATTTGGATTATGATTATATTGTAGATGCCGCGGATCTAAATAAAGAGACTAAGAGTAGAATTTCAGATGAAAATAAATATTATATTTTTTTAGATGAAATTCAACACATTGAGAATTTTGAAAAGGCATTAGCATCCTTTCGGGCGACCTTAAACGTATCACTTTTTGTAACTGGCAGTAATTCGACATTACTTGCGGGGGAACTTGCAACGTTGCTGACTGGAAGAACGGTAGAATTCGAGATACTGCCATTTTCATTTTATGAGATGAAACAATATTATGAGCTGAATGGAAAAGAGTTTAACGACGATTTGTTTTTGGATTATCTCAAATGGGGAGGGTTTCCGCTTCGCTTTGATTATGCAGATGAAGCTGCTGTGCACAAATATTTATTGAATTTGTACGAAAGTATTGTAAATAGAGATATTGTTGGGAAAACAAAAAGTGCTGATAGAAAAGCATTCATGGATATCTCATTATATATTCTTGCGAACGCAGGAAAAGAACTTTCAATAGAAAATATTATTGAAACGTATAAGAAAAACAATAAAGAAATATCGAAACGTACAGTTTATAATTACTTAGAACGCATGAAAAAGGCATATTTAATCCACGGAGTTGGACGGTATAATATTGTTGGGAAGTCAGCACTTAGTAATAAAGAAAAACAGTATGCCATTGATATGGGGTTTCGGACAATCAATACAAATACAATTAATTATGAAGATACCTATTTTTTAGAGAACATAATATATAATGAACTTATAACAAGAGGATATACGGTGTTTGCAGGTAAAACATATAAAGGCGAAATTGATTTTGTAGCAATCAGAAATAGTAAGAAATGTTTTATTCAGGTTTCTTATCTTTTAGCAAATGAAAATACGATTAAGCGTGAATTTGGAGCGTATGATAAGATTACGGACGCATCTCCGAAATATGTTATGTCATTAGACAAGATTGATATGAGTCGCAATGGTATTATTCACGTTAATATTATAGATTTTCTTCTTCGGCGAGTTGATCTGATGTTAACGTAAATAGTGTATGTATGAGTTAATAGGAAGAAATTATGAATGAAACACAGCAGAAAATCTATACACAGGCAAAGGGAAAATGGGATGCGATCGCGAAGCCAATCGACAGTCTCGGCGTGTTCGAGGATATGGTTGCCAGACTTTGTGCGATTGCCGGGACAGTGAATCCCGGTGATTATAAGCGGCGGGCACTGCTGACGCTGTGCGCAGATCACGGCGTTGTGGCAGAGGGCGTGACGCAGACCGATGCCAGCGTGACAAAGGTCGTAGCGGAGAATATTGCACACGGCTATTCCGGTGTCAATTATATGGCGCAGATGGCAGGCGTGGATGTGTATGCCGTCGATATCGGTATGCGGGGAGAAGCATATCCGGATGCGACATTCGGTATGGGACATATGATAAACCGGAAGGTACAGGCTGGAACCGGGAATCTTGCGAAGGAACCTGCGATGTCGATGGAAATCTGCGACCGCGCAATTGAAGCAGGAAAAGAGCTTGTACGGGAATGTAAAGAAAAAGGCTATGAGATATTAGCGGTTGGTGAGATGGGAATCGGAAATACAACTCCGACCTCTGCCCTGCTTGCGGCACTGCTTGATCTGCCAGCGGATACGGTGACCGGGCGCGGCGCCGGACTCAATAATGCCGGACTTGCAAGAAAGGTGCAGGTGATCACGCAGGCACTTGCGCGTGTGCAGGGAACGACCGATGCGAAGCAACTACTCGCTGAGCTTGGCGGGCTGGAGATCGCCGGGATGGTGGGTGTATTCTTAGGTGCCAGACAATATCAGATTCCGGTCGTGCTGGATGGTGCGATCACCTGTGTGGCGGCGCTCGTTGCGATGCGGATGGAACCGGAAGTTGTGGATTATCTTCTGGCATCGCATGCGTCGGAGGAAGCGAGTGGAAGGCTGGCACTGAACGCACTCGGACTTCCGGCAGTGATACATGGCAAAATGTGTCTGGGCGAAGGCAGCGGCGCAATGATGTTATTTCCGCTTTTGGATATGACATTATCCATCTATAAAAACATGGGAACGTTTGATGATCTGTCAATCGAAGCATACAGCCGGGATGGAAAGCCGGAAGAATAGGGGGGAACGCATGAAACATAGAAAGATATGGATAATTATAGCGGGTGTAGTACTGATTGTGGTTGGCGTACTCGGCGTTGTATTTGTAAGACAAAATTGGAATTCGAAGGATACGGGACCGCATTCGATTGAATTTACGTTTGGATTTGATGAGTTTACATTTATGAAGCATACGCTGTCCGAGGGTGACAGAATGAGTGCGATTATGATGGAGAACAATATTGGCATGGCAAACAGCGTGAATGATACAAGGGATTATTTTGTGTACTATGCTGATAATATGAAGGCGCAGGTTCTGATGTGTCCGTATGAGATTGACGGGGATAGAAACTACAGAGCTTCCGTGTATATTGTCTCGAAAGAGAGCGAAAATGACAGAAGAATCCACATGAGCATAGATAAATCGCAGCCGGAGTATGATACATATTATAAGGGACCGATTCAGATCGGGGATTCGCTGGAGCAGGTATACGAGTATCTTCATATAGATGAGATCAAGAAATATGGAGAACTGGAGGAGAAAAATAACCGGAAATATTACACATGTGACAGTAACCTTGGCGTGATCACGTTTCACGAAGAACCGTTTACCGGATTGCAGGAACTGGAGAAATATAAGACGCCGGAGGAATATTTGAAGACAGGAAATACGATCCAATACATTATTAATTTTGCTACATATGACCTGCAGGTTCAGGTTGATGAAAGTCTGACAGTTTCGCACATTAGTTTAGCTTATGATCCGGATCGGACGACTACAAGCAGTGACCTTGCGGATATGGGCTTCTAAAGAAAGGTAAATAGACGATGTTACATATTGTGTATGGCGGAAGTGCCAGCGGGAAATCATCGTATGCAGAAAGCTTCGCCATGTCCTTGCAGGGCGAAGGACGGCTGCTCTACATTGCGACGATGTATCCGTATAAATGGAATACGACGGAGATTGATCCGGAGACGATGCAGCGGATTGAACGCCACCGCGCGATGCGTGCCGACAAAGGGTTTGATACGGTCGAATGTTACCGGCATGTGGAACATATTGTGGCGAAGCGGCAGGATGTGCTGCTGCTTGAATGTATGTCAAATCTGCTTGCCAATGAGATGTATCTGGAACAGGATAGTGATGATGGCGGACTAGCGGAAACAATGTCGGAAGTGGAGAAAACTGGCGTCGATGGTAATGTAGGTTCCGATGTGGAAAAAACAGGAATCGGTGGTAATGCAAGTTCCGATATGGAGGAAACGGGAATAGCCGGTGAAGCAGAGGTGAATACAGAAACGGTTGGAACCGATAGTAATGCAGGTTCCGATATGGCAGAAACGATGTCACCGGTGAGCAAGAAAATCGTACAGGCGCTCGTTGATTTATCTACGCGTGTGCAGGATGTGGTGATCGTCACCAATGATGTGTTCTCCGATGGCGGAAATCTGATCTACGATGAAAGCACGCGGGAGTATGTGAAGAATCTGGCAGAGATTAACTGCGCACTTGCACGGGAGGCAGCCACCGTGACGGAGATTGTCTGTGGGATTCCGGTTAAGATAAAAGGAGACAAGCAACCATGATGAAAGCAATCGCAATTGCATTTTCAACTTATTCCAAGATACCAATGCCGCATTTCAAATGGGATCCGAAAGCCTTGCAGTACAGCATGTGCGCGTTCCCGTTGGTTGGGGCTGTGATTGGTGCGGGCGAGTTCGCAATCTGGTATCTCTTTGGCTTTCTCTTGCAGTGGTCGGAGGTCTTCACAGCGGCACTTCTTACGGTATTCCCGATCCTGATCACAGGCGGCATTCATATGGATGGATTCTTAGATACCGTGGATGCGAAATCTTCTTATAAGTCCAAGGAGGAGAAACTGCAGATCCTGAAGGATCCGCATACCGGGGCGTTTGCAATTATCCGCGGCTGTCTGTATTTCCTGATCTATTTTGGATGCATGTATGAGCTTGTAACTGCAAGTTCTGTAAAGCTTGCTGCCGGAGTGCAGACGGCAGGAGCGGGGGAGGCTGCTGTGAATGGCAGTCTGACAACGATCGGGAAGGATGGAAATCCTATACGGATGCTGGCGGTCTTTGCCATCGGATTCATCTTGGAACGTACCTTGTCCGGACTTTCTGTACTCACGTTCAAGAAGGCAAAAAAAGAAGGCATGCTGGCAGATACCGCACGCCTTGTAAATAATCGCTCGAAGGGGATTATGTTCGTATGGCTTATTGCCTGCATTGCCGCAGGCTGTCTGATACAGCCGGTTGCAGCACTTGTGGTCGCAGGCATCACCATACTGATGTTTTTCTATTATCGTTTCATGTCGTATCGCACCTTTGGCGGGATCACCGGCGATCTGGCTGGATATTTCCTGCAGATGTGCGAGCTCTGGATGTTAATTGGAACTGTCGTTTTGGTGCATGTTATTTAACAACGATGACACCACTAGTCACATAATCCTGATCGTTTATGCTAAGTCCATCAACCATGATACCAATGCTTTCGCCGAGGGTAGATTCCGTGACATCCTGACGGAGCTGCTCCATGCGGCTGATCGTGCCTTCTACAACCTTTCCGTTTGTGAGCTGTACATAGACAGGATCGCCTGTCTTGAATATGCCCTTATTGGTTTTTCCTTGTAAACCTGCTGTCTTAAGACGAGCGTATCTTCGCCGCCGAGCTGGAAGCAGTCGGTGATTGCCATATAGACATCATTTGCAGCTTCACTGAAATCACGGTCAACATCCACATAGTTGGAAGAATCAGTTGTGCTTTCCGTTGTTTCTGCATCGGTTGTGGAAGCAGTGCTGTTGGCAGACTTGACAAGGTTCACGATCTTGTCCTCAGGTGTCAGGTATTCGACATCGCCGAACAAAGCCGTTTTCTCTGCCATCAGTTCTTTCACGATGTTTGTTCCATAGCGACCATCAAAGGTGTCTAAGAAATAGTCTTCCAGGGTTCCTTTCTGGATTGGAACGTATGTAAATCCAACTTCATTCTCCGGATATACGTAATATCCGCTTGTCTCACTGTAACGAAAAGTGTCAAAGAAGTTTACCGCAATTCCAAAATCTTCAAATTGCCAGCCAATGTACATTAGATATGATGAGAACTGGTCATCCGATTTTTCCGGATGCAGGAACGTGTCAACGAAGTACTGGGTATTTTCTTCGGCTGACTTTTCTGCATCATAGTCATTGCCGAAACAGATATAATTGGGGGCACCAAACATGGTTGTCAGCATATCCATATAGATATATGCAGGATTCGGATCGTCGTAAAAGTTGTAGACGTCGTTGTAAGAATCCTCGGAAACCCCGAAAGCATCGTAATCTAAATATGTACTGAACAGTGACCAGAGGTTCTTGTCAAGGGCTTCGCCAATGGTCATATCGTCTTCGTCTATCATCAGCTGGGGAAGGGAGTAACTATCCTCATAGAATGATACGGAATATGCAGATTCATCCAGTGCATCCGTAAGTGGCACGCTGGCTGCGCTGTAAGGCATGCTAAAAAGCGTATCCGTCGTAACCGGGAATGTCAGTCCGTACAGACCGGCACCCTCAGGTAATTCCAGTGTCTCTGCGTCTGAAAGCCCGCGGCTAAAAACCCATGGACAGATGGTGTAGTCGATCGTACCGGCTGCTGCTTCGCTTCCGGAATTATCGGAACTGCTTTCGCTTGTTACTGCCGGAGCAGAAGTGTCCGACGTGGTATCTTCTTTCTTGCCACAACCGGTTGTCAGTGTAAGGGCGGCTGCCAGTGACAGTCCAAGTGCCAGTGCCTTTGTAAATTTTTTCTTCATTTTGATAGTTTCTCCTTTAAGTAAATATTTGATTTCATTTATAATAAGACAAGCGTTGTGCACAGACAGAATTGTCTGCTGCACATAATCATGTATTGAATATAAATGATACGGAACAATTTTGAAATCCGTCCGTTCAATATATAGACGGACGAACAAGAGAAAAGGTTGGGAAAAATAAAAAAATTTATGCAATATGAAAATGTATCTTGCAGAAAAAGTATAAAGAAGTATAAAATAATCGAAAAAGTATAAAAAGGTATAAAGAAATATAAAAAGTATAAAGAGGAAACGCTATGATCTTAATAATCGGTGGTGCATATCAGGGAAAGTTCGAGTATGCCAAGGCAAATTTCAAAGAAGGACATCAGATCATCAATAATTTTCATAAATATGTGCGGAAGACAATGCAGCAGGGCAAAGACCCGGAGCTGGAGGCAAAGCAGCTTATGAACAAAGCGGTTCTTGCCGGAAATGCGGACAAGCTCGTCTTGGTCAGCGATGAGGTCGGAAGCGGCATTGTGCCGATTGATGCATTTGAACGGGAGTTCCGCGAGAAGAACGGGCGCGTGAATTGCTATCTGGCAAGCCAGGCGGAGCAGGTTATCCGCGTGACGGCAGGAATCGGAACGAGGATTAAGTGATATGAAAGCAAAGATTGTATTAATCCGTCATGGCATGACGCAGGGAAATCAAGAACATCGATATGTCGGTACGACGGATGAAGGGATGCTTCCGGAGAGTGTGGAAGAGCTGCGAGGCATGCAGAAGTTCTGGCAGAAACAGGTGTCGATGAATCGTAGAACCGTGGCAGATAGTGTAAATTGCACCGGGGAAAATCACATGTGACCAGCACTGTCAAAAAAACGGTAGTAAAGAGCAAATCGTCTACGTCAGCCCGTATTTGCGCGCAATGCAGACGGCGGATATTCTGTTCCCGGATGCAGGAAAGGTGGAAATCCCGGAGCTTGCAGAGTGCCGGTTCGGTGAATTTGAATACATGAATTATGCGGAATTAAATGGCAATCCCGATTACCAGCGCTACATCGACAGTGGCGGTACGACGGCGTTTCCGGGCGGTGAGACGAAAGCGGAGTTTACAGACCGTGTGATGCGGGGATTTGAGAAGGTGTTTGTGGATGCGGAAAGCAGGGAAGGACAAAAACGGTTACGATGTGACGTTTCATCGAGAATAGAGACGGCGCACACATCCCTGTCAGACACGATCATTATCGTCGCACACGGAGGCACGATCATGGCACTGATGGATCAGTTGTCAGAGCCACACAAGGATTATTTTGACTGGCAGGTGAAGCCGGGCGAGGGAATTGCAGGATGGTTAGAAGTGACAGCTGATGGGATGCAGATTGTATCTTATGAGAAAATGAAATTGCCGCAGGGTATGAAAACGGTGCCAGATGCTATGAAAAACGGTGCATGATACTATGAAAACGGTGCCTGATGCTGTGAAATAGATGTGATGGAGGCACTATGTAAAGGCAAGGTCGTGTGAGGTATGTCAGGTAACTAACAGTACGGAATACAAATATGCAGTGCAGCTATGAAAGGAAATGAAAAGTAACCGTGTTACAGGAACGAATATTTATCATTATAATTGCATGTGTGCTCGATCTGGTATTCGGCGATCCACACTGGCTGTGGCACCCGGTACAGGGGATGGGCTGGCTGATCGACCATGTGGAGGCGTGGATGCGCAAGTGGTTTCGGATACGGGAAGATCGCGACGCGGATATCCGTAAAAAACAGGTGACAGGAACATTTACAGTTGTGATCGTGATAACGGTGTCGCTGCTTGTGGCGGCAGGAATCCTATATGGGTGCAACCGGATTCATCATACGTTGTATCTGGTTGTGGCAATCTGGATGTCGTACCAGATGCTGGCAGCCTGCTCGCTTCGGCGGGAGAGTATGAAGGTGTGCAAGGCACTCGAAGCCGGGGAAGTGGAACAGGCGAGAACGGCGGTATCCATGATCGTCGGCAGAGATACAGCATCGCTCACCGAGGAAGGCATCGCGAAGGCAGCGGTGGAAACGGTCGCTGAAAATACGTCGGACGGCGTGATCGCCCCGCTTTTTTATATGTTTTTGTTCGGTCCGGTCGGTGCGTGGGTGTACAAAGCAATTAATACGATGGACTCCATGCTTGGCTACAAAAATGATAAATATATGTATTTTGGCAGATTTGCTGCAAGGCTTGATGATGTGGTCAATTTCATACCGGCAAGAATCAGTGCATACCTGATGATTGCTGCGGCATTTATCGGTGGCAGGCAGTTTGATGGCAAAAATGCATACCGCATCTTTAAAAGAGATCGTTTCAATCACGCAAGCCCAAACTCAGCCCAGACAGAGTCCGTATGCGCAGGGGCTTTAAGGGTGCAGCTTGCGGGTGATGCAGTGTATTTTGGGAAGCTTGTGAAGAAAAAATACATAGGAGACGGTCTGCGTGAGATAGAGTACGAGGATATAAAGCGTGCAAACAGGCTGATGTATATTACTGCGTTTTTGTGTGAGCTTTTATCTGTGGCGGTTATGAGTCTTGTTTTAATATTGCTTTGAATATGTAAGAATTGATGGAGGACTTTAATGAAAAGCATCCATGGCGGTGACATATACAACAATAAAGTAAATATGGATTTTTCGGTAAATATCAATCCTCTTGGCATACCGCATTCTGTTAAAGAGGCTATGAGTGATGCACTTTCGTATGCAGACAGATATCCCGACATGGCATGCAGTGGCCTTAAAAAAGCAATATCAGAGTATTTCACACAGCAAGGCTGCAGCATACAAAGCGAGGATGTAATTCCCGGAAACGGAGCTTCAGAGCTTTTTATGGCGATAGCTCATGCCATAAAGCCAAAAAAAGCAGTGCTTGTGGGCCCGGGCTTTTTCGGCTATGAGCATGTGCTTCGTGCAGTCGGCTGTGATATCGGATATTTCCTGCTGGATGAGCAGAGTGATTTTTCTCCTGCTGCACGGTTAGATGCTTTAATGGATATGCTTACAGATGATACAGATATATTTTTTATCGCAAATCCAAACAATCCGACAGGGTATCTTGCAGACTGCACTTTCATGAAGCAAATAATAGGTCATTGCAAAGAAAAGCATATTTATGTGGTGGCAGATGAATGCTTCATGGGCTTTTGTGAAAAAAATCATTCTGTTTTGTCACTGTTATGTGACTATGACAATCTGATTGTTGTAAGAGCCTTTACCAAGCTTTTTGCTATTCCGGGAGTAAGGCTTGGATATATGGTCAGTAAAAATGATACAATAAGACAAAAGGTTCAAAGAAATCTGCCGGAGTGGAACGTGTCTGTCCTGGCACAGATGGCAGGAGATGCATGTATAAAGGAATCAGAGTATATTAAAGAAACGGCATCGTATGTGAGCGGACAAAGAAGGCTGCTGTCAGATGGACTAAAAAAGCTTGGTTTTAAGGTATATAAAAGTGATGCTGATTTCATACTGTTTTACAGCAAGCTTCCATTATATGATATACTGCTTAATAAGGGAATACTGATACGGGACTGCTCCAACTATGTGGGGCTTTCTGGGGGGTATTTTCGTGTGGCAGTAAAGACTTATGATGAAAATGTAAGATTATTGAAAGTGATAGGTGAGTGTATTGAAAAAAATTAAACAGTTAGAGCCGATGGAGATTGAAAAGAGGAGCTTTGAGATAATTTCACATGAGCTGTCTGAAATGCAGATTACGCTGCCTGCTGATCAGGAGATGATAACAAAAAGAGTCATACACACGAGTGCTGATTTTGATTATATACAGACGCTTAAATACTCTAAGGACGCCGTTGCTATTGCAAAAAGGCTGATATCAGAGGGCGCTGATATAGTGACCGATACCAACATGGCTCTTTCAGGCATAAATAAAAAATATCTGGCAAAATTCGGCGGACAGGCGCACTGCTTTATGGCAGATGATGAGGTTGCTCTTATTGCAAAGGAGAAAAAGACAACGCGTGCGGCAGTAAGCATGGAGTTTGCATCAAGGATAGATAAGCCTGTGATTTTTGCGATAGGAAATGCACCGACAGCGCTTATAGAGCTGTATGATATGATAGAAAAAGGAATATATAAGCCTGCATTTGTAATCGGTGTGCCGGTGGGCTTTGTCAATGTGGAAGCAGCCAAGGAGCTAATTATGGAGACCGGAGTGCCATACATAGTAAATGTCGGACGAAAGGGCGGCAGCAATATAGCAGCTGCCATATGCAATGCGCTGATTTACAGTCTGGTTGATAGAGGCTGATGCATGAGGGTATTTAGTTGATTATGAGATACGGATTTACCACAGGAAGCTGTGCTGCGGCGGCATCAAAGGCGGCGGCATATATGCTTTTAACCGGAAAGGCTAAAAACAAAATAACGATTCAGACACCTAAGGGAATAGCTTACACGGCTGATATCACCGACATAAAAAGAAGTGAAAACGAGGTAAGCTGTGCTGTGATAAAGGATGGAGGGGATGACCCGGATGTGACCACCGGAGCCTATATATATGCTTCTGTACGGATTTTGCATTCCGATACATCTGCTTTATGCAAAAAAAGGCAGGATATGGTTATCATAAATATAGACGGTGGTGACGGAGTGGGAAGAGTCACCAAACCCGGATTAGACCAGCCTGTCGGAAACGCGGCTATCAATCATGTGCCGCGTGAGATGATAGAAAAAGAGGTAAGTGAGGTCTGTGTGCTTTTGGATTTTAAGGGGACACTTGACATCACAATCTCGGTTCCAAAGGGAAAGGAGCTTGCAGAAAAGACCTTTAATCCTAGGCTTGGGATAGTTGGTGGTATATCAATTCTCGGCACAAGCGGTATTGTTGAGCCTATGAGCTCACAGGCTCTTATTGATACGATAAGGGTGGAGCTTAGGCAGAGATATTCGTTTGGGTATGATTATGTGGCGGTTGCTCCGGGAAATTACGGTCTTGACTTTATGAAGGAAAGCTATGGCTATGATCTGGACAGGAGTGTCAAATGCTCCAACTTTATCGGTGAAACAATTGATATGGCAGCAGATATGGGCTTTAAGAGGATGCTTTTGACAGGACATATAGGAAAGCTCATAAAGGTGGCCGGAGGCATCATGAACACTCATTCGAGGGAGGCTGACTGCAGGATAGAGCTTTTGACGGCATTTGCGTTTAAGTGTGGTGTAGCGCCCGAATACATAAAGCGCATTATGGACAGCCTTACGACAGAGGAGGCTTTGGCAGCACTTAAGGAAAGCGGCAGGCTTTATGAGGTGATGGATTATGCGATGGAGCGCATATGCTTTTATCTGGATAAGAGAGCAAAGGGCAGACTTGAGATAGACTGTATCATGTATTCAAACGAATTTGGAGAGCTTGCAAAAAGCAGAAAGGCGGAAAAATGGTTTACTTTGTTGGCGCAGGAACAGGCGCAGCAGATTTAATAACAGTACGCGGAATGCGTCTTTTACAAAAGGCAGATGTGATAATTTATGCAGGCTCGCTTGTTAATCCACAGCTTTTGGACTATGCAGGGGAGAGCTGTGAAATATATAACAGTGCAAAAATGACACTTGATGAGGTCATCGCAGTCATGAAAGCTGCTGAGGCAGACGGAAAAATGACTGTGCGCCTGCACACTGGAGAGCCAAGTATATACGGCGCAGTGCGCGAGCAGATGGATGAGCTTGATACTCTTTTAATACCATATGAGAGCTGTCCGGGCGTGAGCGCGTGCTTTGGAGCTGCTGCATCGCTCAACATTGAGTACACGCTCCCCGGTATTTCCCAGTCGCTCATCATCACACGCATGGAGGGGCGCACGAAGGTGCCGCCTAAGGAGAGCATAGCAAGCTTTGCCGCACACCACGCTTCCATGGCGATTTACTTAAGCACGGGGCTTTTAGATAAGCTTACAGAAAGCCTGATTGAGGGAGGCTATGAGTCTGACACACCTGCTGCAATTGTATACAAGGCAACCTGGCCACAGGAGGAGGCATACGTGTGCACTGTCGCTACACTGGAGCAGACTGCGAGAGAGCATAATATCACAAAGACAGCGATAGTGCTTGTGGGGGATGTCATAGCTCACAGGCATTACGAGAAATCAAGACTTTACGCACCGGATTTTTCGACAGAGTATCGCAAGGCTTCAGTAGAGTCAAAGGATAATGATTGAAAAAAGGCGTGAATATATAAATATGGGAACTGAAAATATGAAAATTTGCATTGTAAGCTTCACAAAAAAGGGCTATGAGTTGTCATGTGACATAGCTCATAAGCTTGAAAAAAGTGAATATGAGGTGGGGATTTTTACCAAGTGCTCGAGATTATCGGATGAGAATATTAAAAATTCCACTGATGAAAATTTTAGAAATACCCCCTACATATCACAAAATATATCAGACTGGACAGCTGCACAGATGAGTGAAAAAAAGGTTCTGATTTTTATCGGGGCATGCGGTATTGCAGTGAGGGCTATAGCTTCTTCTGTAAATAACAAGCTTAAAGACAGTCCTGTTATTGTGATAGATGAGCTGGGGCAGTTTGTTATTCCGGTTCTTTCAGGGCATATGGGAGGTGCCAATGAGCTTGCGGTATTATTAGCAGCACTGATGAATGCCACACCTGTTATAACAACTGCTACTGATATCAATAATAAATTTGCTGTTGATGTTTTTGCAAAAAAATGCAGGCTTGCAATAGTCAATAAAGATGGCATCGCCAGAGTATCATCAAAGATATTGGCGGGAGAGATGGTTACTATGTCGGTCGACTGGGAGCACATTCCGGCTAAGCACAGGCACCTTATAAATGCATTTTTAGATGAAGCTGATATGAGTGCTGATGCAATAAAAACAGTGGATTTCACACCTGCTTACGGAGCTGATATTGTTGTATCATGCGAAAAAGCTAAGGACCATAAAAATGGCAGTATTTACTTAAAACCCACACAATTTGTACTTGGTATTGGGTGCAGAAGGGATACAGCGTTTGAAAATATTGACAGGGCAATCAGACAAAGTCTTTTAAAGCTGCAAATAGATATTTCGGATATAGACATGATCGCATCAATAGATGTGAAAAAAGATGAACCGGGAATAAAGGAATTTTGCGATAGAAACAGGATAGAATTTGTCACTTATACCGCGGATGAGCTTATGGCGGTGCAGGGAGAATTCAGTGCCTCGCAGTTTGTCAGGGAGCATGTTGGAGTGGACAACGTGTGCGAGCGTGCAGCAGTGCTTGCAAGCAGCAGGGAATGCGATAAAGCAGGAAAACTTATCTATAAAAAACATAAATATGACAGGGTAACGGTTGCGGTGGCAAGGTTATATAAAATTAGTAGAGATGGAGATTAACATGAATAAAATTTACATAGTAGGTATGGGGCCGGGCTTTGAGAGCATGATGACAAAGCAGGCGATTGACGCCCTGGAAGCGAGTGATGTCATAGTGGGATACACCGTATATATAAAGCTGCTTGGAGAAAAATTCCAGACAAAAGAGCTTTTGACCACTCCAATGCGTCAGGAAAAAGAAAGATGTCATCTGTGCTTTAAAAAGGCACTTGAGGGCAAAACAGTTTCTCTTGTATGTAGTGGCGATGCCGGAATATATGGACTGGCCTCTCTTATGTATGAGATTGGGCAGGAATATGATAACGTAGAGCTTTCGGTAATACCCGGCATTACAGCGGCAAACAGTGGTGCGGCAGTGCTTGGAGCACCACTAAACCATGATTTTTGTACCATCAGCTTAAGTGACCTGCTCACGCCGTGGGAAAAGATTGAAAAGCGTCTTGTGGCTGCCGCAGAGGGTGATTTTGTCATAGCACTGTACAATCCGTCAAGTCACAAGAGAAAGGACTATCTGATGAGAGCCTGTGATATTCTGCTTCGTGCGATAGAGCCGGATAGAGCCTGCGGCTATGTCGAAAATATCGGACGTGAGGGAACAAGCTATACGGTCTGTACGCTCGGTGAGCTTCGCAGTGCACAGGTTAACATGTTTACGACAGTATTTATCGGCAATGAGGGTACACAAATAATTGACGGAAAGCTTGTCACAAGGAGAGGATATCAGATTGAGTAAAATACTGATTTTTGCAGGAACAACAGAGGGACGTAAGCTATCAGAGCATCTGTGTGAAAGAGGCATAGAGCATACGGTTTGCGTGGCAACAGAATACGGTGAAATCGTGCTGCAGGAAAATCCGTTCGCGCATGTTCATATGGGACGTATGGACAGTGAAGGCATGAGAAACTTCTTTGCGGAACAAAAATGTAAGCTAATAGTGGATGCCACCCATCCGTATGCAGCCATTGTTACCGAAAATATAAAGCAGGCAGTTTATGCGTTTAACGAGGCACATGCTGTTACAGACAATCAGGCGGATAGCAGCATATCAGAAAATATCGAATATGTGCGTCTTAAAAGAGATACTGATATATCAGCAGATTATGATAATATCCGCTATTTTGAGGACAATGAAGCATGTGCAAAGGCACTTAACAATACAGACGGAAATATACTGCTCACAACAGGAAGCAAGGAGCTGTCAGTGTATTGTAAAAGCTCAGACGTCAGGGAAAGATTGTATGTGCGCGTGCTTCCGGGGCTTGAGAGCATAAGCTTATGCATGCACAATGATATTACAGGAAAGCACATTCTGGCATTGCAGGGACCGTTTAGCACACAGCTTAATGAGGCACTTATTGACCAGTATGATATCAGATGTCTGGTCACCAAAAAAAGCGGTACGGCCGGGGGCTTTATTGAGAAAATAGCTGCCGCAAAAAATAAAAATATTCCGGTCTATATTGTGGGGCAAAGCGTGCAGGATGATGGAATGTCATTTGAAGCTGTTTGTGAATATATTGACAGTAAATATAACAAGCTTCATATCATGCTTGCCGGCATTGGAATGGGAAATGATGCTTGCATGACAAAAGCTGTTTCAGATGCAATAGAAAGCGCTGATATTATACTTGGCGCAAGCCGCATGATAGGAAAATACAGTGCGAAGATAGACAAAAAGCCGTATTATCTTGCAGAACAGATTATTCCTTATCTATACGAAATTTGTGCAGATACTGCAAAAATCAGTAATGTTCTTATATTATTCTCGGGAGATACAGGCTTTTACAGTGGAAGCAAAAAGCTGTATCTGGCGATAAAAAATGAAATATCTGAAGGAAAATTAAATGCGGATGTGTCAATCCTTCCTGGAATTTCATCTGTGTCATATATGGCGGCAGCAGTCGGTGAAAACTACAGCGATGCATATATATGCAGCATCCACGGAGTAAAGCTTTCTAATATCACATCACGGATCAGCCATCATGCAAAAACGTTTATGCTGATGTCAGGTGTAAAGGATGTGAATATGCTCGGACACCTATTAAGCAGTGACGAAAGGTATGGTTTACAAAAATGCTCGGTAACTGTGGGATACCAGCTATCATATCCGGATGAAAATATATCGCATCTTTCGCCACAGGAGTGCACAAAGCTTAAAAGGGAGGGACTGTATATCTGCATGATAAAAAATCCCAATCCGGTTGCAAAAAATGTTACACCGCAGCTAAGTGATGCAGCATTTATCCGTGAAAAGGTTCCGATGACCAAGGAGGAAATAAGGCATGTAAGCATCTGCAAGCTTCATTTGAAATCGGATTCAGTGCTTTATGATGTGGGAAGCGGAACCGGCTCCATAGCGGTAGAAGTCGCATCACTTTCCGAGGATATGGAGGTCTATGCCATCGAGCAGAAGGAAAATGCCGTGCAGCTTATCACACAAAATAAAGAAAAGCATGGACTTGAAAATATCCATGTTATAAATGCAAAGGCTCCTGACGGACTTGACAGTCTTCCGATGCCGACACACGCATTTATCGGAGGCAGCAGTGGCAATCTAAAGGAGATAATAGAGGCTCTTAAAGTAAAAAATCCACATATCCGTATAGTGATAAATGCAATTTCCATGGAAACAATTTGTGAGATAAAGGAAATATTGGCGGCATATGATGTGAAAAATGAGGATATCGTGCAGCTGCAGGTCAGCCGCTCAAAGCAGATAGGGCATTATCATCTGATGCAGGCGGAAAATCCGGTGTGGATATGTTCATTTGAATTTTAACCTGGGCTTTTATGCTGCACAACATCTATAATAAACCACCGAAGGCTGATATTTTTAATGTATATGATTAAATAAAGGATAAACACATGAAAATAAATCGTTTTATGATTGCCGCGCCCAAAAGCGGCAGTGGCAAAACAATGATAACCTGCGCTTTACTGCAGCTATTAAAGGATAACGGAAAAAACGTATCATCATATAAGTGCGGACCTGATTATATTGACCCAATGTTTCACAAAAAGGTGCTTGGCGTACCATCAAAAAATCTTGATACGTTTTTTACGGACGAAAAGACAACAGTGCAGCTTTTCTTAGATGAAAGAGCTGATGGTGATTTTGCAGTGCTTGAGGGTGTGATGGGATTATATGACGGACTTGGCGGAATATATGAGCAGGGATCGTCATACCATCTGGCAAAGGTGACGCAGACTCCGATAATACTCGTGGTGGACGCAAAGGGAATGGGAAAGTCAGTGCTTGCTCTTATAGCCGGTTTTTTGCAGTATGACACTCAGCACTTGATTAAGGGGGTTCTGTTCAATCGGATGTCGAAGGGCTATTATGACATCATAAAGCCTCTGATAGAGAAGGAGCTTTCCGTAAAAGTAGTCGGGTATTTCCCGGAACAGAAGGATATTGGGCTTTCAAGCAGACATCTGGGGCTTGTCATGCCGGATGAGCTTTCAGATATAAAAAAACAGCTTAATGAAACTGCCGACAGACTAAAAAAGACTATAGATATGGATTTGTTTATGGATATAGCAGAAGCAGCAGATGAAATCGGTGACAGCGAAAGTGCAGATGTATATAATGAAAAAAGTATAGGTAATTGTGATCAAAATGAATTTTCGCAAAATAAAGCAATAAATACCGTAAACATAGCTGTTGCCATGGACGAAGCATTTTGTTTTTATTATGAAGATAATTTGAAGCTTCTTGAAAAATGCGGTGCAAAATTACAGTATTTTTCACCGATTCACGATACCAGGCTTCCAAAGGATTGTGATGCAATGCTGCTTGGAGGCGGTTATCCGGAGCTGTATGCAAAGGAACTGAGTGAAAATATATCTATGCGAAAGTCAATAAAAACCGCATTTGAAGCCGGTCTGCCCACGGTTGCCGAGTGTGGTGGATTTATGTATCTACACACATATATCCGTAACATCTGTGATGATACAGATGAGCAAAACAAGGCTGATGTACAAAATAAAGCAGATATACAAAATGATATGAATAAGTCTAAGCTTGTGGGGGCACTGGATGGTGGGTGTCATTTTAAGGGAAAGCTGATCAGATTCGGATATATTGAGCTTGCGGAAAAGCATAGCAATTTTCTACCGCCAAATGAAAAAATAAAGGCGCATGAATTTCATTATTACGACAGCACCGATAACGGAGCCGATTGTATTGCGACCAAGCCGGCCACAGGCAGAAGCTACGACTGCGTGATAAGCCATGATAATTACTGGCTTGGATTTCCACACCTGTATTATCCGTCAAATCCGCATTTTGCAGAGAGCTTTGTGAGAAAAGCATATGAATATAGAAGGAATAAAAATGGAAAACTCTTATAAATACTTTAAAAACACAGATTGCAAATATTTTCCGTGTCACAAGGGACTTTTGGATGACTTTAATTGTCTGTTTTGTTATTGTCCTATGTATAGTATGCCAAACTGTCCCGGAAGTAAGACCTACATAGAGAAGAATGGCAAAAAAATCAAGGTATGTACGGACTGTACGTTTCCACACAGACCGGAAAATTATGATAAAATCATACAGATTTTGATTAGGAATAATAATAACTGAATTATGGACTTTGAGGAGTATATTTGATAGTATATTTATGGAAATTTAGGTTTTAGAAAGTCAGAGGGAATTAAATTGGAGATTAAATGTGAATACTGTGGTTCCATGATACCTGAGAATGTTGAGCAGTGCCCATATTGTGGTGCCAGCAATAATTCAATAAAGAGGACGGCAGACGGTACACCAAAGACCATAGCAGAGCTTGCAAAATGGTACGAGGACAGACATCTTCCACCATATGAAATCACACGGTTTTTTATAGGAATAGACTACAGACAGCCTAGGGCATTTGGTATTTATCAGGATGGAAATGAATTTATCGTCTACAAAAATAAGGCCGACGGCACTCGTGCGGTGCGATATCAGGGTACAGATGAGGCGTATGCTGTTAATGAGCTGTATCTTAAATTAAAGGATGAGATTTTAAATCAAAAAGCGCATCAGCAGAAGCATACGAATGAGGATTTTGCTCAGGAAACGAAGAAGATGTTTTCAGATACATTTTCATCTAAAAATGTAAATGAGTATATCATTAAGCCATCTATTGCTATGGTTATAGGCATTGTTATGTTCATTGTCCTGATTATAGTTGGATTTGCACTCAATGATACGTATAAGGGCATTGGCTGGGATTTGCTGATATCGGGTATTGCCGGTATTGTAGGCGCATTTTTCCTGACAGACTTTATTGAAAATCACAAAAGGTTTAAGCCGTTTGGAATGTATGCAGCATGGCTTAAAAAGCCAAAAGGCAGTCCAATGCGCCATGCCATGCATTATTTTATTACTGTACTTCTAATTGCACTTGTGCTCATTACACCTATACACAATTATTGTAAAACTGATTACTTCAAGTATAATGACACGGTCTATGTAAACAGTCATTATAGCTGGTTCGAATACGATGACGTCAGCTATGATTATAATGAAATCAGCCGTTCGGATGTTCCGCAGGAGATTTTGGATAACAAATCTCTATATGGCTTTGACTATTCAGATCTGGTGTGGGACAGCTCGATTATTAAATTTGAGAATAGCGGCTATTATGAAGACCATTATGAGAGCTCAGGCAGCTCGAGCAGTGATTATGACAGCGACTATGATTGGGATTCCGGTGATAGCTGGGATTCAGGTGGCAGTGACTGGGATAGTGATTGGTGATTATTGCATAACATAAAAATATGGTAGGACGGGATATAGACAATCAGCTAAATATACACACAAAGCAATAAGAAATATGATATAAAGCAGTCTTTCACATTTAGGATTGACTGCTTTTTCGTATTATTTGATGCTAAGCTTGAAATAAAAACTTGAAAAAATGGCACAGTAAACGCCAAAATCAATTTAATAAAACTTGAAAACCCTGTAAAATCAAGGGTTTTAAAAATTCGTCAATTGTAATCTGAGATTCCATACCCACATCTCAGACTGATTTAAAAAGTT
>OGMB01000531.1_pt1 | contig 20721 bp, 21 predicted proteins | sample 1573001 | NCBI WGS metagenome assembly OGMB01 (sample SAMEA2581921, study PRJEB24529) | metagenome | biome: Human gut stool | place: China | collected 2011
TTTGATTTTGGAATTATCCACAGTTTATTAATGATTTGTGGATAATTATGTTAAAATTTAAAGGCAGAATTTCTTCTACCTTTTTATCTTTTACTCTTCTTTTAATCTAATTGGTAAAATCATATATGTATAATCATTATTTTCAACAGATTTTATTAAACATGGTGATATACTTGTTCCAAATTCTATAAATACTTCTTCATCTTCAACTGCTTTTAAACTATCTAAAAAATATTTTGGATTAAAACCTGCTTCTAAATTTTTCCCTTCTGTAGAAACAAATAATTCTTCTTTTGCATCTCCTGTTTGATTTGTACAAGATATAATGACTTTTCCAATATCAACTTGAACTTTTACTGGATATTTTTTTTCTTTCTCAATTGCTGATGCTGATATTAAACTAATTCTTTCAAAACTATTTTGAATGCTATTTTTGTTCACTCTTATTCTTGTTTCCCAATTACTTGGTATTACATTTTTATAATTTAAAAATTCTCCATCTAATATTCTTGTTACAATTTTACAATTATCCATTTCAAATAATGCTTGATTTTTTGAAACCCCTATTTTTACAGGTTCAAAAGAATCTGATATAATTTTATTTACTTCATTTAATGTTTTTCCTGGTATAACTGCACTAAAATTATTAGTTTGTTTATTTAAATAAATGCTTCTTAATGCTAATCTAAATCCATCTACTGCTACTAAATTTAATTTATTATTTTCTATTTCAAATAAACATCCTGTAAATATTGGTCTATTTTCCTCTGAGCTTACAGCGAAAATTGTTTTTCTTATCATATTTTTTAAGACATTTTGATCTACTTCTATTGAATTTTCAATTTCTATCTTTGGAAGTTCTGGAAATTCTTCTGGATTCATTGTAGCTAATTTGTATAGAGATCCTTCACATTCAATTTCTAATAAATTTTTATCATTTAGAGAAATATATATTTCTGTATCAGGTAATTTTCTAATTATTTCACTAAACATTATAGCATTTACAACTGTACTTCCTTGTTCTTTAATTTCACATTCCATTATATATTCTATACCTATTTCTAAATCATAGGTTGTTAATTTTATTTCATTATCATTTGTTTGAATTAATATTCCTTCTAGTATAGGCATTGTAGTTTTAGAAGCTACCCCCTTTACTACGGAATTTAATGCTTTAATAATTTTGTCTTTGTAACAAACTATTTTCATTTTGCTTCCTCCTTTATAATATATATAATATTTTTAGTAGTAATAGTATTAGGTGCTGTGGAAACTGTGGAAAACTATGTTGATAGTTAGAATCCCTAGCAAAAATACTGTTTATAATTTAGTGGAAAACTCAATAAGTAATCCACAACTAAAATTTTTAATTGTGTAAAAATGAGATATACACAGTTTTTAAACAACTTATTAACATCTGTATGTGGATATCCAATGTGTTAATTCCGTAAGAAGAGGACCACATGATTTTTCCAAACACAAATTTTTCCAAACACAATTTTTAAAAAATTTGTGAATTTTATAAGGCTGTTATTGTTTACCATTTATGATAATGTTTTTCACACTATCCACAATTAACTTTGTATTATTTTTTTCTTTTACTTCTTTTTCTATTTTTCTACAAGCATGCATAACAGTCGAATGATCTCTACCACCAAAGTCAGTTCCTATCTGAGGATAAGACATGTTAGCAACTTCTCGACAAAGATACATAGCAATTTGTCTTGGAAACGCAATATCATTTGATCTTTTATTTCCAGATAAATCATCTTTATTTATACTAAAATATTTAGCTACAGTTTCTTTTATAAAATCACAAGAAATTACTTTTTCATTTTCATATTTAAATTCATTTATAATATTTTCGGCTAATTCAATCGTTATTGGACTGTGTGTAAGTGAAGCTCTTGCAACGATTTTATTAAATACACCTTCTAATTCTCTAATATTAGAATCTATTTTATTAGCAATATTTGAAAGAATAAAATCTTCTATGATAACATTTTCCTCTTGAGCTTTTTTTCTTAGAATTGCTAAACGTGTTTCGTAATCAGGACAAGAAATATCTGCTAAATTTTAATCTATCTTCTAGAAATTGAATATCTCTAGGAGGTTTATCACTTGAAATAATTATTTGTTTTCCCTCTTCATATAAAGCATTAAAAGTATGGAAAAATTCTTCTTGAACTCTTTCTTTTCCAGCGATAAATTGAATATCATCTATTAATAAAACATCAATTGTTCTATACTTATTTCTAAAAAATTCATTTTTATTATCTTTAATAGCGTTAATTAATTGGTTTGTAAATTTTTCAGATGTAACGTACAAAACATTAGCATTTTTATTATTTTCTAAAATTCTATTTCCTATTGCATGCATCAAGTGAGTTTTCCCCAATCCAACGCCTCCGTAAAGGAATAAAGGATTATAAGAGTTAGAAGGTTCATTTCCAACTGCTAGTGCTGCAGCATGTGCAAATCTATTATTATTCCCAACAACAAAAGTTTCGAAAGTATATTTTGGATTTAATGTTGATTTGTTTAATTCAACGTCAGCTGAAGAATTATTAGAATCATTTATAATAATTTCATTTGTAGATATTTTGTTTTCTTTTGAAATATCAATAACAGAAAAAGTCCATTCCATATTTGTAATGAATCTTAAAGTATTGAAAATAAGACTTCTATATTTATTTTCAATAAAATCCTGTTGATATTCAGAGGTGGTTGTAAAAATAATATGATTACCGTCTATGCTTCTGATTCCTAAAGGTAAAATCCAAGTTTCGTAAGAAATTTGAGTTAATTCAGGTTTTAAGACTTCTTTTATTTTTGCAATCAACTCGTCTTTTTCAATAGCCATTTATAATCATCCTTTCTAAAAAATTATCCACAAAGTTATCCACAACTGTTGATAAGTTTGTAATATTTTTGACATAATAAAACTCATAAATACGAACAAAAATTTAAGTGTTTTCAACAAAAGTAGTATTTATATTTTACTTTCACATAATAACAAATTTATACACAATAAGTCAATAAAATTGTGGAAAAAAATTTTTTTGTGTGGATAAAATGAGAAAAAGCTGTGGAAAAAAAATAAAATATTACAAAAATGTTACGAATATTGCAAAAAAAAATTATAAAAATTGCTTGACAATTATAGCAAAATTGGAGTATAATCGGTATACTTGTTATTTTGTGAAAAAAACAATTTCCGTAACAACGGAGTTTTATAAAAAAATCAATAGGAGGTGCTAAAATGAAAAGAACATTTCAACCAAAAACAAGACAAGAAAAGAAAGAACATGGATTTATGAAAAGAATGAAAACTAAATCTGGAAGAAACATATTAAAAGCAAGAAGAGCAAAAGGTAGAAAAAAATTAAGTGCTTAATTTAATTATGTTTTATTAATAAAAATTAATAAGAAAAGGGACGCAGAAAGTGATCCCGTTCCACATAATTTTATTAAATAATAGTTTTTTTCATTAAGACAATAAAGGAAGAAGAAGGGAAAAGAATAATGAAAAAAACAGAGATGCTAAAAAAAAATTATGAATATAAAAGAGTTTTGACAAAAGGAAAGTATTATTCAGGCAAATACATAGAAGCTTTTATAAAAACAAACAATAACAATAAAAATTTTCTAGGGATTGCTATAGGAGTAAAGATAGCAAAGGCAGTTAAAAGAAATCATATAAAAAGATTAATAAGAGAAAACTATAAAAATCTTGAAGAAAAGGTTAATTCAGGGAATACAGTAGTGTTTTTATGGAAGAAAAAAATTGATATAAAAAATGCGAATTATAAAAATATCAAACAAGATATGGAAGATATTTTCAACAAATCAAAGCTTTTTATTGAGGAAAAGAAATGAAAAAGTTACTTATAAAGCTAATTGAAATGTATCAAAAACATATTTCTAAATGGCTTGAAAGTAAAAACATAAATTGCAAGTTTTATCCTACTTGTTCAGAATATACCAAACAAGCAATTCAGAAATATGGAGCAACAAAAGGGATAATAATTGGAATTTGCAGAATTATAAGGTGTAATCCTTTTTCAAAAGGAGGATATGACCCATTAAAATAAAACTAGGAGGATATGATAGATGTTTGAATTTTTTGCAAATATCTTTGGCTACTTATTACAGTTTTTATATACTCTAGTAAATAATTATGGTTTAGCAATTATTTTATTTACACTTATTATTAAATTATTACTATTACCGTTATCTATAAAACAACAAAAAACAATGAAGAAATCTTCAGAATTACAAGAAAAAGTAAAAGTGATGCAGTTTAAGTACAAAAACGATCCAGAAAAGTTGAATAAAGAAATGATGAACTTGTATAAAACAGAAAATGTAAGCCCTTTTAGTGGATGTTTAACTTCAATTATACAAATGTTGTTATTATTATCTATTTTCTATTTAGTAAGAAGTCCATTAACTTTTATGGAAAAAATACCACAAGAGAATATAAATACATATATTCAACAGTTAAAAGATGAAGGTAAAGTAATAAGTAATGTTTATCCAGAAATAGATTTAATAAGAGAAACAGAATTATTAAAAGAAAAAAATCCGGAAGATCAGTTTATTGAAAAAACAAATATTAAAATGAATTTCTTAGGACTAGATCTAAGCAAAATACCACAACAAAATATGACGGATTATACAGTATATATTATTCCAGTATTATATATTTTATCATCTTTTATATCAATCAGAATTACAACAGCAAAGCAACAAAAAGATAAAGAAGATAAAAAATTAAAAAATATTGATGGAAATACAGGAAAAGAAATTAAAGAAGAAAATAACGAAATGGATGCTGTAATGCAAACAAACAAGATGATGTCATGGTTTGTACCAATAATGTCTATTTCTATAGCATTTATAGCACCTTTAGGATTAGCATTATATTGGCTAATAAGTAATATTCTTATGATTGCAGAAAGATTAATTATAGATAAAGTTGTAAAATCTTAGGGAGGTGCCATAAAAATGGCAAAAAGTATTATTTCGGAAGGAAAAACTACCAATGAAGCAATAGAAAAAGGATTAAAACAGTTAAATGTTTCAAAAAAGATGGTAGATATAAAAATTTTAGAGAGTGAAGATAAAAGAAGTTTCTTTAGTATTTTAGCTCCAAGAGTTGTAAAAGTAGAGATGACACTAAAAGAAAAAGAGGAAGAAGAAACACAAACAAAACAAATAAAACATAAAAAAGAAATAGTTCTTACTGAGGAAGAACAAGAAAAAGCAGAAAAGAATATAGAAAGATTTTTAGAACAGCTAAAAACAAACTTACAGGAAAATATAAGTTATCAGATTGAAAAATCTGAAGAAGCAATAAAAGTAAGCTTAAATGGGGAAGGACTAGGCTTTTTAATAGGTTATAGAGGAGAAACATTATATGCTATGCAAAACATTATATCATCTATAGCAGGTAAAGGAATTCAAAATCGAATAAGAGTTATTTTAGATATAGAAAGATATAAAGAAAAGAGAGAAAAAACTCTAGAGGATTTAGCTGAAAAAGTTGCAAAAACAGTTATAAAGACAAAGAAATCAGTTAAATTAGAACCTATGCAAGCATATGAAAGAAAAATAATTCATAGTAAATTACAACAAAATCCACAAGTTGAAACAATCAGTATTGGGGAAGAACCATATAGAAGAGTGGTAATTTCTTTAAAGAATAAATAAAATATATAAAATCGGAGGTCAAAGGTCGGATTTTACAAATAATTTGTAAATCTATCTTTGGCCTTTTTTGTAAAATAAAAATTTTGATATAATAGGAGGTAAAAATGAGTACTATAGCGTCTATATCTACGGCTCCGCGGAATTGGTGGAATAGGTATTATTAGAATGAGTGGACAGCTTTGCTTTGAAGTATTAGACAAAATGTTTATACCAAAAAATAAACAATCAATAGAAGAAATAAAAGGATATACCATTAAATATGGAAATATAGTTGATAATGGTGAAGTAATAGATGAAGTATTAGTATCCTATTTCAAGGCACCTAAAAGCTATACAATGGAGAATATGTGTGAAATAAATTCGCATGGAGGAAATATTATTGTAAAAAAGATATTAGAATTGTGTTTAAAAAATGGTGCGGAATTAGCGGAACCAGGCGAATTTACTAAGAGAGCTTTTTTAAATGGAAGGATTGATTTAGTACAAGCAGAATCGGTTATTGATATTATTAATGCTAAATCTGAAAAAGAAGTAAAAACAGGAATTAAACAATTAGAGGGACTATTATCTAAAGAAATAGCGGAAATAAAGCAAGAAATAATGGATGTAATGATTAATATAGAAGTGTCTATAGATTATCCAGAATATGATGTTGAAGATGTTGCAAATGCTGAAATTACTGATATGTTAGATAGTGTAAAGAAAAAATTAGAAAGACTTGAAAGAAGTTTTGATAATGGGAAAGTTATAAAAGAAGGCATAAAAACAGCTATTATAGGAAAGCCAAATGCAGGTAAATCATCTTTATTAAATGCTATTTTAAAGGAAGATAGAGCTATAGTTACAGAATATGAAGGTACAACAAGAGATACTATCGAAGAATTTGTAAATATTAATGGTATACCATTAAAACTTATTGATACAGCGGGAATAAGAGAAACAAAAGATGAGGTAGAAAAGATAGGAATAGCAAAATCTAGGGAAACAGCTAATACAGCAGATTTAATAATTGCAATATTTGATGCTTCAAAGGAAATAGATGAAGAAGATTTAGAAGTGATAGATTTTATTAAAAATAAAAAAGCTATTATAATTTTAAATAAAATGGATTTAAAAGCAAAGATAGACGAAAATAATGAAAATTTGAAAAAATTAAGTGGCAATATAATAAAAATGTCTGCATTAAAAAATGTAGGAATAGATAAATTATATGAAAAAATTACAGAAATGTTTAATTTAAATGAGATAAATCTAGATAATGAAAATGTAATTACAAATGTTAGACAAAAAAATTTAATAACAAAAGCAATTGAAAATGTAAAAAAGGCTAAAGAAACAATCGAACAAAAAATGCCAATAGATATTGTAGCAATTTTTATAAAAGATATTTTAGAGGATTTAGGCAAAATTACAGGTGAAGTTGTAACTGAAGATATAATTGAAGAAATTTTTGCCAACTTTTGTCTGGGAAAATAAAACTTAAATTGCAAGCGAGAATAAAAAATAAACGATTTTAATAAAAAAGTAATAAAATTATATAACAAAAAACAAAAAAGCTATTAAAACGAATCTGAAAGCAAAATAGACAAAAGAAGAATTAATATAATTTAATAAAAAATACATCTGATTTAACAATTTATTCATCTGATAAATCGAAAACTTTAGAAGAGTTTAGAAGTATGAATCTAAATATAAATGATAGTTATAATTATAGTAAAGATAAATATCTTGATGAAGTAAAAGATAATATAACAAGTACATTAATACTTTCTGGAATAATACTTGCAATATCACTTATAGAAATATTCTTTATGATTAGATCATCATTTATGTCTAGGATAAAAGAAATAGGTATTTATAGGGCAATAGGTGTTAAAAAGAGTGATATTTATAAAATGTTTTCATCTGAGATATTTGCAATTACAACAATTGCGGGTTTACCAGGAATAGTATTTATGGCTTACATACTTTATAATTTATCTAAAATAAAATATATAAGTGGTATGTTTTTGATTAATGCTAATATAATTATAATAACTATAGTTTGTACATATTTGTTTAATCTTATTATTGGTTTATTCCCAGTATTTAATGTGCTTAAGAAAAGACCAGCTGGAATATTATCAAGACATGATTTATAGAATATAAAAAAATTAAAAAAAGTACTTTACAAAAAATTAATATAATGTTATAATCCTATTTGCCCATAAATTTAGAAGTAATCCAATTTTAGGATTGCTTTATTTTTTTATAAAAAAGAAAGGAGAAGTTTATGAATAATATATTAATAAATGAAAGAGAAGTATCTGAATTAATGCTTAAATATAATTTTGCTCTTCAACTTCTTGAAACACAATTTAATATACTTATAAAAGAATTTGAATTTAAAAATAAATATAACCCTGTTGAACATATGAAATCAAGACTTAAAACTGAAAAAAGTATTATTGATAAACTTAATAAAAAGGGTTATGAAGTAACTACTAAAAATATGATATCACATGTACATGATATAATTGGTATAAGAATAGTTTGTTCATTTTTAGATGATGTATATGATATCGTTGATATAATAAAAAGTTCAAAACAATTTAAAATAAAAGAAGAAAAAGATTATATAAAAAATCCTAAATCAACTGGATATATGAGTTATCATTTAATTGTTTTAGTTCCAATATATTTAAATGAAACAGTTGAACATGTGGAAGCTGAAATTCAAATAAGAACAAGTGCGATGGATTTCTGGGCTAGTATTGATCACAAGGTGCAATATAAATTCCCAAGTGAAATACCAGAAGAAGTAAAAAAAGAAATGTATAATTGTTCACTTGATATAAGAAAATTAGATGAAAAAATGCAACAATTAAATGAATTTGTTAATAAATATAATAAGGAATAAAGCTTACTAGAAATAGTAAGTTTTTTTAGTTTTTAAAGTTACATAATTGTTATTATTTTGTAAATATTATATAATGATATATAGTAGAGGTGTGATGAAATGGCAAAAGAAATAAGTAATAAAGAAATAAAAAAATTAGATGAATATTTTAGAGCGGCAAACTATTTATCAGCGTGTCAATTATATTTACTTGATAACCCACTTTTAGAAAGAAAATTAAAAAAAGAAGACTTAAAAGCAAATATAGTTGGACATTGGGGAACTGTTCCAGGACAAAACTTTATATATACACACTTAAATAGAATAATAAATAAATATGATTTAGACATGATTTATATATCAGGACCTGGTCATGGTGGAAATTCTATTGTATCAAATGTTTATTTAGAAGGTACTTATAGTGAAATTTATCCAAACATAACAGAAGATAAAGAAGGATTAAAAAAATTATTCAAACAATTTAGTTTCCCAGGTGGAATATCTAGTCACGTTGCTCCTGAAACACCAGGATCTATAAATGAAGGTGGAGAACTAGGATACAGTTTATCACATGCATTTGGTGCGGTATTAGATAATCCATCTTTAATTGCTGCGTGTGTAGTTGGTGATGGTGAAGCAGAAACAGGTCCACTTGCGACAAGTTGGCATTTAAATAAATTTTTAAATCCTAGAACAGATGGAATAGTATTACCAATACTTCATTTAAATGGATATAAAATCGCAAATCCTACAGTTCTTTCTAGAATTTCAAATGATGAACTTTTAAATTATTTTAAAGGTTGTGGATGGGATCCATATTATCTAGAAGGAAAAGATGAACTAGAACTTCATAAACAAATGGCACTTATTATGGATGAAATAGTTGAAAAACTTCAGATAATAAAAGCTGATGCTAAAAATGGAAGAATTAGAAGACCAGCTTATCCTATGCTTATACTTAGAACTCCAAAAGGATGGACAGGACCGAAAGTTGTAGAAGGAAAACAAATAGAAGGTACATTTAGAGCGCATCAAGTTCCAATTGTTGTAAATAGTACTAATGATAAAAATTTAGAATTATTAGAAGAATGGCTTAGAAGTTATAAACCAGAAGAGTTATTTGATAAAAATGGTGCTCTTAGAAAAGATTTAAAAGAATTAACTCCAAAAGGAAACAGAAGAATGGGCGCAAATATGCATGCGAATGGAGGAAAACTTTTAAAAGAACTTAGAACTCCTGATTTTAAAAAGTATGGTGTTGAGGTTAAAAAACATGGAAGTATAGTTGCTCAGGATATGATGGAATTAGGTAAATATGTAAGAGATTTACTTAAACTTAATGAAGAAGAAAGAAACTTTAGAATATTTGGACCAGATGAAGCCCTTTCGAATAGATTAAATGCTATGTTTGAAGAAACAAATAGACAGTGGGTAAATAAGACATATGAAAATGATGAATTTTTAGGTGTTGATGGAAGAGTAATTGATTCATATTTATCAGAACACTTTTGTGAAGGTGCTTTAGAAGGATATATTTTAACAGGAAGACATGGTTTTATACATAGTTATGAAGCATTTGCTAGAATAATAGATTCAATGGTTTCACAACATGCAAAATGGTTAAAGGTAACAAAATCACTTTCTTGGAGAGAAGATATTTCATCACTTAACATAATTTTATCTTCTCATATTTGGCAACAAGATCATAATGGTTATACACACCAAGATCCAGGTTTCTTAAATCATTTAGTTACTAAAAAAGCAGATATTGTTAGAATGTATTTACCACCAGATGCAAATACATTAATATCAACATTTGATCATATTATAAAAACTAAAAACTATATAAATGTAGTTGTAGCGTCAAAACATCCAAGATATCAATGGCTTTCTATGGATGAAGCAATTAAACATTGTACAAAAGGTATTGGAATATGGGATTGGGCTTCTAACGATGAAGGAAAGAGTCCTGATATAGTATTTGCGTGCGCAGGAGATACACCAACACTTGAAGTACTTGCGGCAACTTCTATATTAAATAAAGAAATGCCAAAGTTAAAAATTAGAGTGGTAAATGTAGTTGACTTAATGCGTCTTGAATCAAATGATAAACATCCACATGGATTAAATGATTCTGATTATGATGCAATATTTACTAAAAATAAACCAATAATATTTGCTTTCCATGGTTATCCATCTTTAATACACCAATTAACCTATAACAGACATAATAAAAATATGCATGTACATGGATATCAAGAAGAAGGTACAATAACAACTCCGTTTGATATGAGAGTACAAAATAAGATAGATAGATTTAATTTAATTATTGATGCACTTAAATATACTAAAGATTTAGATAAGTCATCTGAATTAATTGAGTGGTGCAAAAATAAATTAGTTGAACACAATGAATATATTCGTGAATATGGAAAAGACATGGATATTATAACTAATTGGAAATGGGAAAAAGATATATAAAAATAATGTTATTTTATTGACATTATTTTTTCTTCTGTATATAATTGTTATGCACCTAACAAAATAAGGAGTAAATATGGAAAAAAATAGAACTGCATATGAAATAATAACTCTAGATCATAATATTCGTAGATTCTTAATAAATGAAGGTAAATGCACTCCTATTAAAAATATGCCAAGTCAAGTACAAATGAGAATTGTGCATTATTTAATACAAAATAAAGATACTGACATTTATCAAAGAGATTTAGAAAAAGTACTTAATCTTAGAAGATCTACAATATCTGGAATATTAAAAACTATGGAAAAGCATAATATTATTATTAGGACGGATTCAAAGATAGATGCTAGAAGTAAAAAAATAGAATTATCTTCTACTTCTTTGAAATTTTATAATGAATCCAGTAAAGTATTTGAGAAAGTAAATTCTATATTAACTAAAAATATAGATACTGATGATTTAGAAATATTTTTTAAAGTCGCAAAAAAAATGAAAGAAAATTTAAATGAAGAGAAAGAGTGAGAAGTTATGTTAAAATTATTAAAAGAATTAAATAAAAAAGATTGGTTTTTTGCTTTTATAAGTTTTATTTTAATAATTGTTCAGGTATGGCTTGAACTTAAGATGCCAGATTATATGTCTGAAATAACTAAACTAGTTCAAACAAAGGGCGTTCTTATGAGTGATATATTAACTCAAGGAGGATATATGCTTCTTTGTGCATTTGGTAGTTTAGTTTCAGCAATTATTGTTGGATATTTAATATCAAATATTGCGGCATCATTTTCAATGAGAACAAGAAAAAGTTTATTTGAAAAAGTTGAAAACTTATCAATGGAAGAAGTTAAAAACTTTCAAGCAAGTAGTTTAATTACAAGAACAACAAATGATATTACACAAATACAAATGTTTATTGCCATGGGACTTCAATTATTAATTAAGTCACCAATAACAGCAGTTTGGGCAGTAACAAAAATTTTAGGTAAGAACTTAACATGGAGTATGATAACTGCAATTGCGGTAGTTATATTACTAGTAACTATTTTAGTACTTATGATTATAGTAATGCCTAGATTTAAAATAGTACAAAACTTAATAGATAAAATAAATGGAGTAACAAGAGAAAACTTAACAGGTATAAGAGTAGTTCGTGCATTTAATGCTGAAAAATATCAAGAAGATAAGTTTGAAAAAGTAAATAATGATTTAACTAAAAATCAATTATTTAATCAAAAAGCATTCTCAGTTATGCAACCAGTAATGTACCTTGTAATGTACTTTTTAACACTTTCAATATACTTTATAGGTGCTGGATTAATAGAAAGTGCTAATATGGCAGATAAAATATCATTATTTGGTGATATGGTTGTATTTAGTAGTTATGCAATGCAAGTAATTATGTCATTTTTAATGTTAGCAATGATATTTATGATGCTTCCAAGAGCCAATGTATCAGCAAAGAGAATTAATGAAGTATTAGATACAGTAATTAGCGTAAAAGATGGCAAAGGAGCTAAAGCAAAAGAAGTTGGTACAGTTGAATTTAAAAATGTTTCATTTAAGTATCCAGATGCTGAAGAATATTTACTAGAAGATATTTCATTTAAAGCAAAAAAAGGGGAAACAATCGCATTTATTGGATCAACTGGTAGTGGTAAATCAACACTTATTAATTTAATACCAAGATTTTATGATGCAACAAAAGGTGAAGTATTAGTTGACGGAGTAAATGTTAAAGAATATAAGTTAAAAGATTTATATAATAAACTTGGTTATATTCCTCAAAGAGCGGTTATGTTTAATGGAACAGTATCAAGTAATATTGCTTATGGTGAAAATGGAAAAGGTGAAATAACAAAAGAAAAAATTAAAGATGCTGTAAAAGTTGCTCAAGCAGAAGAATTTGTTTCAAAAATGGAAAATACATATGATGCACATATTGCACAAGGTGGAACTAATGTATCTGGTGGACAAAAACAAAGACTTTCAATAGCAAGGGCAATCGCAAGAGATCCAGAAATATATATATTCGATGATTCATTTTCAGCACTTGATTATAAAACAGATTCTGTTTTAAGAAAAGAACTTAAGAAATACACAAAAGATGCAACTATATTAATTGTGGCTCAAAGAATTGGAACAATAATGAATGCAGACAAAATAATTGTTCTAGATAATGGTAAATGTGCTGGAATAGGAACACATAAGGAACTACTTAAAACATGTGATGTATATAAAGAAATCGCATTATCACAATTATCGAAGGAGGAACTTGAAAATGAATAATGAAGAAAATAACAATAGACCTCCAAGAAGAGGACCAGGTCATGGTCCAGGAGCAATAGAAAAACCAAAAGATTTTAAAACATCAATATCAAAGTTATTTAAAAGCCTTGGTTCATTTAAAATCTTTATCTTAGTTGCGTTAATTTTAGCGATGGGAGGAGCAATCTTATCACTTAGCGCACCAAATAAATTATCAGATTTAACAGATGAAATTCAAAAAGGAATTGTACTTAATACATCAAATTTAAAGAAATTAACAAATGATATAACAGATGAACTTAAAAGCGATGACTTAAAAAATAGATATAGTGAAATACTAAATATAAAAATGGATAATGAAACAATTACAAAAATAATGTCATCAGATGATGTAAGTATGAATGATAAATTAAGTTTTCAAAATAGTATCCAAAATATGAACAAAGAAAATATGATGAGTACTTTATTAGAATTACCTGATAGTATTCAAAATATCATTTTAGAAAATACAGAATATAAAGGTGAAGTAATAAGTACTGATGATAAAAGAAAATTACTTTCAATGATGACTAGTGGAATGAATGAAAATTCATTAAATGACATTCCAAATTCAATAAAAAAAGTTTTATTAAGTGATAGTAAAATATCTGGTCAAACAATTACTTCAGAAGAAAAATTTGAATTTTTAGAAAAAATGAATGGTCTTGATAGTGATAAGGATGTAAAGAAAATATATTCTAAAGTTGATGAACTTCCTAAGAGTATAAAAACTATATTAAGTCCAAAAATGAATATGGATAAAATAAAAAGCATTTCACTTTTCCTTGTTATACTTTATGTATTAAGTGCTTTATTTACATTTATTCAATCTATATTAATGACTGATGTTGCGAACAAATTTGCAAAGAAATTAAGAAGTAATATATCTAAAAAGATAAACAAATTACCACTTAAATATTTCGATAGAAATTTATCTGGTGATATATTATCTAGAGTAACAAACGATGTTGATACAATTGCTCAAAGTATGAACCAATCACTTGCGTCATTAGTAAGTTCAGTTACACTTTTTATAGGTTCTATAATAATGATGTTCTATACAAACTATATAATGGCCTTAACTGCAATATTATCTAGTTTGATTGGTTTTGTATTTATGATAAAAATACTTTCAAAATCACAAAAATATTTTACCGCAAGACAAGTTGAACTTGGTAAATTAAATGGTCATATTGAAGAAATATATTCTGGACTTAATGTTGTTAAAGTATACAATGGTAAAAAAGAATCAGATAAAAAATTCGATGAACTAAATAAAAGTGTTTATGAATGCAATAGAAAAAGTCAATTCTTATCAGGATTAATGATGCCTATTATGAACTTTATTGGTAACTTTGGTTATGTTGCTGTATGTATAGTTGGGGCATTATTAGTATCAAAAGATATGATTACATTTGGTGTAATAATCGCATTTATCACATATGTAAGATTATTCACAAATCCACTTTCTCAAATTGCTCAAGGACTTACTTCACTTCAATCAACTGCGGCTGCATCAGAGAGAGTATTTGAATTTTTAGAAGAACCAGAACTTGAAAAAGAAAATGTGACTAAAACTTTAGATAAGGCTAAAACAAAAGGTGAGGTAGAATTTAACCATGTTAAATTTGGCTATGATTCTGACAAGATAATTATTAAGGATTTTAATGCAAAAATAAAACCTGGACAAAAGGTCGCAATAGTTGGACCTACTGGTGCAGGTAAAACAACTATGGTAAATTTACTTATGAGATTTTATGAAATAAATAGTGGTGACATAAAGATTGATGGAGTAAGCATAAAAGATTTATCTAGAGAAAATATACACGATTTATTTACTATGGTACTTCAAGATACTTGGCTTTTTAATGGTACTGTAAAAGAAAATATAGTATATAATAACGAAAATGTAACTGATGAAGAAGTTATTGATGTATGTAAAAAAGTTGGAGTACATCACTTTATTAAAACACTTCCAAATGGTTATGATTCTGTTTTATCTGATATTGATAGTGTTTCATCAGGGCAAAGACAACTTCTAACAATTGCAAGAGGTATGATAGATCATAAACCATTATTAATACTTGATGAAGCAACAAGTAATGTTGATACAAGAACAGAAGAACTTGTTCAAAAAGCAATGGATAAATTATCAGAAGGTAAAACATCGTTCATAATCGCACATAGATTATCAACAATAAAGAATGCTGATTTAATTCTTGTTATGAAAGATGGTAATATAATTGAACAAGGAAACCATGATGAATTAATTAGAGAAAATGGATTTTATGCAAATCTATATAATTCACAGTTTGATAATGGTGAGTAAAAAAATAAAAGAACTATTTTGAAAGTGATAATACTTTGCTTATATTTCACTTCTAACAGTTCTTTTTTTTCTGTGTAAATAATGATATAATATTTCTTAAGGATGTGGTATTCTTGGATTTGAATAAAAAAGTGGCTTTTGTAACTGGTTCGTCTATTGGACTTGGAAAAGGTTTAGTAGAGGAGTTATCAAAAAATGGATGTAATGTAGTAATTGGATATAATAATAGCAAGGAAAAGGCTGAGTGCCTAAAAAAATATATAGAAGAAAAATACAATGTAAAAGCATTAAGTGTTAAATGTGACGTAACAGATGAAGATTCTATAAAACATGCAATAAGTTATATTGTGGATAACTTTGGTAAGATAGATATTATTATAAATAATGCTGCTTATGCACAGGATAATTATATTTATAATAAAACAAAAGAAGAATTTATGAAAGTACTTGAAACAAATTTGGTTGGTCCTTTTCTTGTTTCAAAATATGCATATAAATATATGAATGATGGCATGATTGTTAATATCTCATCAAAAGATGCTGTTAGTACATATAATGATATAAGTATGGATTATTGTGCGAGTAAGGCGGGACTTAATTCATTAACTAAAACATTATCTCTTGCATTAAAAAATGTAAAGGTAATTTCAGTTATGCCTGGGTGGATTGATACAGAAAGCATAAGGGAGATGAATCCAGAATTTTTAGATAGTGAACTTAAAAGAATTGGTCAAGAAAAATTATCCACAGTAGAAGATGTATCAAAACAAATAATTAATATTATAAAAGATGAACAGATTAAAAGTGGTATGATAATAGAGTTGGAGGATTAGTATGGACGAAAAAATAATAAAATTAGTAAATGATTCAGAGAAAGAATTAGATAAAGAGTTTAAAAAAATAGATGAAATTTGTGAATATAATAGCTTAAAAGTTTTAAATGCTTTTTGGAACAATAAATTATCAGAAGCACATTTTTCACAAACAACAGGTTATGGATATGATGATATTGGTAGAGATGTAATAGAAAAGATATATGCTGAAATTTTTGGAGCAGAGGATGCTCTTGTTAGAAGTCAATTTATATCGGGTTCACATGCTCTTACAGTTGCTTTATTTGCGTATTTAAGACCAGGTGACACAATGCTTAGTATAAGTGGACTTCCTTATGATACACTTCATGAAGTTATAGGTATTGTTCCAAATGATAGCTCACTAAAATCATTTGGTGTAAATTATGAACAAATCGATTTAGTTAATGATGATTTTGATTATGAAAAAATAGAAGAAAGATTAAACAAATCAAAAATAAAGTTAATTGAAATACAAAGATCAAAAGGATATTCCACAAGAAAAAGTATATCGAATTCAAAAATAAAAAAAGTAGTAGATTTAATTAGAAATTATGATAAAGACGTAATTATTATGGTTGATAATTGTTATTGTGAATTTGTAGATAAGGTTTCACCAATTGAAATGGGTGCGGATATAATAGTTGGTTAATTTATAAAGAATTTAGGTGGAGGAATTGCTCCTAATGGTGCTTATATTGCTGGTAAAAAAAGATTAGTAGATTTAGCGGGTGAAAGATTAACGCTTCCAGGTGAAGGAAGGGAAGTAGGTCCAACACTTGGTATTAATAAACAAATTTTAGAGGGATTATTTTTTTCACCAAGTGTGGTTGCATCAGCACTTAAAACTGCTGTACTTGCAAGTAAAGTATTAGAAGAATTAGGATATAAAGTAGAACCAAGATATAATGATGAAAGAGTAGATATTGTTCAAAATATTGAATTTGGAAACGAAGAGGATTTAGTTAAGTATTGTCAAGGTATTCAAATGGCATCACCAGTAGATTCATTTGCTATTCCTATGCCATGGGATATGCCTGGGTATGAAGATAAAGTAATAATGGCGGCTGGTACATTTACACAAGGTTCTTCAATAGAACTTTCTTGTGACGGCCCAATTAGAAAACCATATATTGCATATATGCAAGGTTCTTTAACTTATGAATATGGTAAAATTGCTATAATAAAATCAGTTTCTAATTTGACAAAATAAGTAATATAATCTATACTAGCCAGTTAGTTGATGCTTTAAAGTGGGATTAATATGAATTATAATAAAGAAGTAAGAAAAAGTATTAATAGGTTAAATGAAAATTTCAAAAATACTTTTGGACCAAATTTATACATGGATGGATCATTTGATATAAAATTTGATGGCTCTTTAGATACTGATGAAGATAAAATTGCTAAAGTTTTTGATACAATGCTTAAAATGACTGCATATAATGATTTGTATTCAAAATATGCATTGATGCAAAAATGCAATACATTATCTGAATTTGATAGTGAAGTATTTGAAATGTTAAAAAATATATCATCTTTTGACGAATTTAATGATAAAATTTCTTCTTCAACAGAATTATTTTCTTTAGCAATGAAAGAAATGATAGAATTTTATAATTCTAGTGTTTTTCATAAAATTCTTAGAAGAAAAAGCTTAAATGAAAATGATATTGATAATATTAAAAGAATAAATACTTTATTTGATTCTGATTTAGAAAGTTACAATAAAGATGTAGATGCGGAATATATTGGTAAAAAAGTATCATCTTATATGAATTCAAAATATTCTGTAGAAGATTTGTTAGATGAATCCGCAATATTCTTACATACATTTTTATTGCTTGATAAAAAATCTGCTGAAAAAATCCTTCTAGAGATGATTAAAAATAATGTTTTAATAATAAATTATATGGAAAAGATGAATGAATTATATAATGATAAACTTTTAACTGTTGAAGTAGAAAGTGATAATTATAATTTAAAATATGTAAAAAAATATTTGGAAAATCATGATATTGATAAATTACCTTATGATTTAATTTATCAGATAAATGCTAATAATGTGATTTTTTATAAGTTAAATAGTGAAATTTATAATATAAGTGTATCAGATGATAAAGAAAAAATACTTGATTCTGTGAAAAAATATGAATTAAAGGATAAATAATATGTATAGTGATGAAGAAATAAATAAAATAGCAAAAAAATCGATTTATGATAATAAACTTAATAAAATAAGTGATAATTTATATTTATCGAATAGACAGATAGAAATTTTAAAAAGATATGAAATTGATTATAAAAAATTTAATGATATAAAGTCTTTAATGTACGAAGTAGAAACAGCACTTGAAGAAGTTTATGATGCGGATGACTTACAAGCACTTTCGATTGAACTTTCTGAATTTAATTATTATCATAACACAAATAAATAGGAATTAATTTCCTTTTTTTATTTCGTCAATTTCTTTTTGCAGAGCATCCATCATCTTTTGCATCATAACTATTGTTTGTTCACTATCATTTTTAGTATTATCAAGACCACGTTCTTGCATAACTTGTTTATAAAAAGCATTTGTACAAAGTATTTGTGCAACAAGCATAAGCCAGTTTCCAAGTGCATTTTGTTCATTTGCCGTTGTATCATCTATTAATAAATAACCAACTGCAACAGCGCTTAATGAAAATAATTTTGGTGGTATGTTTGGTATTAAATTCATAGTAAAACTCCTCATTAAATTATATGAAAAATAATTAATATTCTTTATTAAAATATAATATAAGGAATTAATAAAAAAGTTATCGCTATTGACTTTATTTGAAATAAACTTTATACTAAAAGTATATATAGATTAAATAATATTAATATATATAAATAAAAATCATGGAGGGAAAATATGGAAAAATTATTATTTTCTACTCTTGGATTGATTTTTGGCGCACTACTAACAATATTTGGTGCAGTACTTATAATGAAGTCAAAAGAAAAAAAATCTGATAATATAATTGAAAAGGCAAAAAAAGAAGCAGAAAAATTAAAAAGAGATACTATCTTAGAAATAAAAGAAGAACAATATAAATTAAAACAAGACGTAGATAGAGAAGTTAAAGAGAAAAAACTTGAAGTAAAGGATTTAGAAGATAGATTACAACAAAGAGAAAATAGTATAGATAGAAGAGATCAAATTCTTCAAGATAGAGAAAATTTATTATCAGAAAAAGAAAACAATTTAGTACAAAGACAAAAGGATATTCAGGCGTTAGAAGAGAAAACTGATGGGGTTTTAAAAGAGCAACTTGAAAAACTAGAAAAGATTTCTGGATTTTCTAAAGAAGAAGCAAGAAAAATGGTCATGAAACATGTTGAAGAATCAATGACTAAAGAAATTGCAGCATATATAAAAGACAAGGAAGCAGAAGCAAAACTTGATGTTGATAAAAAGGCAAAAAATTTATTAACACTTGCAATGCAAAAATATGCGTCAGATGTTACAAATGAGGCTACGATATCAGTAATTAATTTACCAAATGATGATATGAAAGGTAGAATTATTGGTAGAGAAGGAAGAAATATAAGAACAATTGAGGCAGTAACAGGTGTTGATTTAATTATTGATGATACACCAGAAACAATAGTACTTTCTAGTTTTGATCCACTTAGAAGAGAGATTGCAAAGGTTACAATTGAAAATTTAATAAAGGATGGAAGAATACATCCAGGTAGAATTGAAGAAATATATGATAAAGTTTGTGAAGACTTTAAAACAACTATTAGAGAAAAGGGAGAAGAAGCATTATTTGGACTTAGTATTACAAGAGTAAATCCAGAATTAGTCGAATTAATTGGTAAACTATATTTTAGAACGAGTTATGGACAAAACGCTTTGCAACACTCTGTTGAAGTTGCAAATTTAGCTGGATTGTTAGCAAGTGAATTAGGTGAAAATGTTGCACTAGCTAAACGTGCAGGACTTTTACATGATATAGGAAAGGCTATTGATTTTGAAGTTGAAGGTTCTCATGTAGAATTAGGTAGTGAATTTGCAAAAAAATATGGTGAATCAGATGTTGTAATAAATGCTATTGAAAGTCATCATGGTGATAAAAAACCAACTAATTCACTAATGACATAAGTTGGTTTTTTATCACCATGATGACT
>OGMB01000534.1_pt1 | contig 20705 bp, 19 predicted proteins | sample 1573001 | NCBI WGS metagenome assembly OGMB01 (sample SAMEA2581921, study PRJEB24529) | metagenome | biome: Human gut stool | place: China | collected 2011
ATAAATCTGTGTGAATCCGTGTAATCTGTGGTGCACTTAAAGTCGCCTCTTTCGGTAGATATCTCATAACCGATGGAATTCAACTGCTTTTGTAAGGTAGCCAGTCCTTCGGCGGATTCTGCTCCGAGTGAAGCTTTGTCATTATATAATTCATATTTTCTCCGTTCCTCTCGAGGAGACAAGTTAGGCATAACCACATTCGCACCTGCTAAAATACCCCGTTCCCTGCCATCAGGAATGAGAGTGGCAAGAGCTGTTGTTGCCGGAATCAATGCGGATGGATGCATCAAACGGAAGATAGATAATAGAAGAATCGTCCGTTCCACCGTTCCGCTGGGATATTGGGCAAAAGGCGTATCATGATGGGGTAGGAAAGGACCGATGCCGATCATTTCCGGCTGTAGCTTTTCAATGAACAATATATCCTCGATGATATGTTCTACTGTTTGCCCTGGGCTGCCGACCATAATTCCGGTTCCTGTCTGATAGCCGATGTCTTTCAAATCCGCTAAACATTGTAGGCGCTGTTTGCCAGACATTTCTGCCGGATGCAGTTGCCGGTAATGCGACTCATTATATGTTTCGTGACGTAACAGATAACGGTTGGCTCCGGCACGGAAGAAACGTTCGTATGCATCACGCGATTTTTCTCCGAGCGACAGTGTAATGGCACAATCCGGATAATTCTGCCTGATACGGGCAACAGTCATTTCTATCTGATCGTTTGTTAGTGCAGGATCTTCTCCTCATTGTAATACAAAGGTGCGGAATCCCAGTTCATAGCCATGTTTGCAACAGTTCAGTATACTCTCCCGGCTTAACCGGTAACGTTCGATATTCGGATTCCCTTTTCGGATACCACAGTAATAACAGTTGTTCCGGCAGCAGTTACTGATTTCAATCAGTCCGCGGATATAGACCTTGTCGCCGTAATATTGACGGCGGAGTTTATCCGCTTCGCAGGCGAGCAGCTTGTTGATGTCAGGTTCAGTGCTTGTTATCAGCGTCAACAGCTCTGCGTCGCTCAGATTGTGCTCACAGGCGAGCTTTTTTATTAAATTGGCAGCTGTTGACAGCATAATTTTACCTCCGTAAGCGGTTTACCGCTTCTGTAACCTTAGTTATAATTGTTTGGACTTCGTCCATAGTATTGTATTCGCACAGCGAAAAGCGCAGGGCGCTTTGAGCTGTTTCCTTGCTCAGGCCGAGAGCCAGCAGTACATGGCTGGGTTCGATCGAGCCTGCGGAGCAGGCGGAGCCGGACGAGCAGCAGATACATTCGTTGGAAAGCAGCGAAAGCAGTGTTTCGCCGTTTACTCCCTGAAAGCTGTAGTTGACAGTACCGGGCAGGCAATGCTCACGGCTGCCGTTGAAACCGGCGCCGTCAATTTTATCTAAACCGTTGCGCAGAGCATCGCGCAGACCTGTGATATAAGCAGTATTTTGCTGTATATTTTCCTGTGCATCTTTAAGCGCTGCGGCAAGTCCGATGATGCCGGGAAGGTTTTCGGTACCGGCACGCTTGCCGCGCTCCTGACCGCCGCCGCGGATAAGACTTGTAAGCTGAATATTGTTCTTGGCGAATAAAAGTCCGATGCCCTTCGGTCCATGGAATTTGTGCGCGGAAAGCGAAAGCATATCGATATTATCGCGCTGTACGTCAATAGTAAGATGTCCTGCGGCCTGCACGGCGTCGGTATGGAAAAGTACACCGCGCTTGCGGCAGAGCGCTCCGATTTCACGTATAGGCTGGATGGCACCTGTTTCGTTGTTGGCGTACATGACGGAAACAAGACAGGTGGTATCTGTAATAGCTTCTGCTACCTGCGTGGCGGTGACGATGCCGTCAGCCTGCGGACGCAGCAGTGTTACGGTAAAGCCTTCCGCTTGCAAAGCTTCGAGCGTGTGCAAAATAGCATGATGCTCCATGGCAGTGGAAACGATATGGCATTTGCCCTGCTTTTTACCGAGGGCCGCAGCGCTGATAAGCGCCTGGTTATCGGCTTCGCTGCCACCGGAGGTGAAGAAAACTTCCTTCGGCGCACAGTTAAGTACCTGTGCCACCTGCTGCCGTGCGCTAAACAAAGCTGCTGCACTGCGCTGACCTAAAAGGTGCACGCTGGAAGCATTGGCATATATTTCCTGAAGATAGGGCAGCATTGCTTTAACGGCAACGTCGCTCATTTTTGTTGTAGCTGCATTATCTGCATAGATAAATTGCTTTTCCATAATAGTAAAACATTCTCCTTCAATAGCGGAAATCCTGCTTTTACTTTTCTATTATACGCTTACCGGCGTGAGATTTACAGAGTCAGCGTATTTTTGTTGCGTATTTTGAGTAAAATTCAATTCCTGCTGTATCAATATGTTTCGTATGGTACATTACAGAGCTTTTTTTGTCAAGAGAAGAAAATTTTAATTCTTTTTGTTGACAGTAAGAAAAAAAACAGTATAATAATACCTATGAATCAACTATGATTACTAGAGATTACAAAACAGAGAAAATGAGGGATTTTGCCGATGAGGAGCTTACATTTTAATACACGATGTTGACTTTGGTTATTTGTTGATATAAAGAAAAAATCGAACGAAGAAAATTACTGATATAGAAAGATAAAGGAGCGATTTATTATGGCAATTTATACTAGCATTACTGATTTGATTGGTGGCACTCCGCTGCTGGAGCTGAAAAACTACGAAGCTGAAAACAAGCTGGAAGCAAAGATTCTGGGCAAGCTGGAATATTTCAATCCCGCCGGCAGCGTCAAAGATAGAATTGCCAAAGCAATGATTGATGATGCAGAGGCTAAGGGTGTTCTTAAGCCGGGGGCTACTATTATTGAACCCACCAGCGGCAACACCGGTATCGGTCTGGCATCCGTAGCTGCTGCCCGCGGTTACAAAATTATTTTGACTATGCCTGAAACCATGAGCGTTGAACGTCGCAATCTGCTGAAGGCTTATGGCGCACAGCTGGTACTGACTGACGGTGCTAAGGGTATGAAAGGGGCGATTGCAAAAGCTCAGGAGCTGGCAGAAAGCACTCCGAACAGCTTTATCCCCAGCCAGTTCACCAATCCTGCTAACCCTGCAACTCACAGAGCATCTACCGGTCCGGAAATCTGGCAGGATACCGAAGGCAAGGTTGATATCTTTGTTGCCGGCGTAGGTACTGGCGGTACTCTTTCCGGTGTAGGCGGATATCTGAAATCCCAAAATCCCAATGTGAAGGTTGTTGCTGTAGAGCCTGCAGGTTCTCCGGTACTTTCCAAAGGTGTTGCCGGTCCGCATAAAATTCAGGGCATCGGCGCAGGCTTTGTACCTGATACTCTGGATACCAAGGTTTATGATGAAGTCATCGCTGTTGAAAACGAGGATGCCTTCAAAACAGGTCGTGCAATTGCCCATAAGGAAGGCGTGCTGGTAGGTATTTCTTCCGGTGCTGCCGTATATGCGGCAACCGTATTGGCCAAACGTCCGGAAAACAAGGGCAAGGTTATCGTAGCGCTGCTGCCTGATACAGGTGAGCGTTATCTCTCCACTCCGTTATTTGCTGAGTAAGCAGATAAAATACATATCACATCCCATTTCCTAACCGAAAGAAAGCAGTCTGCGCGGACTGCTTTCTTTTTTTAGCATAAAAAAAGGCCGGCTTTATGAAACCGGCGTATGGCATTAAATAGAATAATTATCAATGCTACGGGCTTTATAGTTGTCGAGAATATCCTGCAGAGTTATATTGTCCAAATAATCCGCAATAACCTTGTTCAGTCCCTGCCACAGCGGCAAGGTAATGCAATCATTGCGGCGTTCGCAGCCTACGGGATTAAAGTCAAGGCATGCTACAGGCGTAAGGTTGCCTTCTGTCAGGCGCAGGATGCTGCCGACAGTATACTCACGCGGTGCGTTTACCAGACGGTAACCGCCCTGAAAGCCACGGTTAGCCTGCAGAAAGTTGGATTTATTCAGAATAGGCACAATCTGCTCCAGATATTTTTTGGAAATGTTTTGTCTTGCCGCAATGTCCTTGAGGGCAACGAAGCCGTCCTGCTGATGCTCAGCCAGATCCAGCATCATGCGCAGGGCATAGCGTCCTTTTGTTGATATTTTCATTGATTCTCCACCTTTGAGTTAAACTCGGTAATTATCTATAAACCTACTTGAATTATATGCTATTATGGATAATAAGTCAAATCTAGAAGGAAGAGCCGGTGAAATAATAAGCAACAGACGGAAGTATTTATGGATAGCGAGATTTTTATAAAGGTAATGCACAGCTTTTATCCACCAATCCACAAAAGTTATGCACATTGTGGATAACTTTTGTGAAAAACTGGGGATAAGTGGGAAATTATCGGGATAAATCCACCGGGAGAAGTGAATAACCTAATTTTAAAAAAATCATTTTTACATAGTACTTGTAGGTTATCTCAAATAGTGCTATAATCACTAGCTAATACTTGATTGGGAGGAAATACTCTTGGAACATAAAAATATTTATCAGCTTGTTCTCGTAGGCGTATTGTGCGCTATAGGTTTGGTTGTACCTATGGTTATGCCGAAGGTGATTATCGGACCGATGTCCTTTACTTTGGGTGCGCATGTGGCAATTTTTTTGGCAATGTTTATTTCGCCTAAGGTGGCAGCTGCTGTTTGCCTTGGTACAACGATGGGCTTTTTTGTAACCACACCCCTGATTATCGCTGCGCGTGCAGCAACCCATATCATTTTCGCTCTGGTTGGTGCATTAATTATTAAGCGCTATCCGAATATTATGGAGAGCTTCGTGGCCGGTATCGGTCTGAATCTGGGACTTGCCGTATTGCATGCTCTGGGTGAGGTGCTTGTGGTAGCACCTTTCTTCTTCAGCGGTTATATGTTTACGCCGGAGCAGCTGTCTAACGGCTTTGTGATGAGCGTTATCGTGCTGGTGGGTGCAGGTACCGTTTTGCATTCAGTTATGGATTGCAGTATTTCCGTGCTGCTGTGGAAATTTGTCAGAGCAGCAGTACCTTCTATTAAACTGATTCGTGGCTAAGATGAGATTTTAAAATTTAAAACTAAAAGCGTGCAGGCTTAAGGCTGACGGATGTCAGCTTGTGCAAGCCTGCACGCTTATTTTTTATAATGCTTTAGCTGTTATTTTCTTGCTTTGGCAACCTCAGCGAAGGCAATTTCTGCAGCATCGATAGTCTTTTGTAAATCCTCGGGACTGTGAGCAACGGAAACAAAGTTTGTTTCGAACTGGGAAGGAGGCAGATAGATGCCCTGCTCCAGCATGGAGTGGAAGTAGATTTTGAATGCTTCCAAATCGCTGGCTGCAGCACTGTCAAAATCAGTTACCGGTTTATCGCTGAAGAAAACGGTGAACATGCTGCCGAGGCGATGAATCTGTACAGGTACACCGGCCTTAGCTGCTGCCTTTTCTAAGCCGCCGGTCAGAATAGCGCAAAGGCTTTCTGCGCGGTTGCAGACATCGTTCTGCTCCATATAGGTGAGTGCTGCAATACCTGCAGCCATAGCCAGCGGATTACCGCTTAAGGTACCTGCCTGATACATCGGGCCAGCAGGAGAAACCATTTGCATGATTTCGCGCTTGCCGCCGTAAGCAGCAACAGGCAGACCGCCGCCGATTACCTTGCCGAGGCAGGTGATATCGGGATCGATGTCATAGAGGGACTGGCTGCCGCCCTGAGCGCTGCGGAAGCCGCTCATAACCTCATCACAGATAAGGAGAGCACCATACTTTTTAGTGATCGCACGCACGCCTTCCAGGAAGCCTTCGTGCGGAAGTACAAGGCCCATGTTGCCCGGAGTAGGCTCCATGATAACGCAGGCGATTTCTTCGCCGCGTTCGGCAAAAACCTTTTCCAGAGCAGGCAGATCGTTAAAGGGTACGGTAATAGTGGTTGCCGCTACTGCCTTAGGTACGCCCGGGCTGTCGGGTACACCAAAGGTAGCTCCGCCGCTGCCTGCTTTAACAAGCAGGCTGTCGTGGTGACCATGGTAGCAGCCGATGAATTTGATGATGCAGTCACGGCCGGTGTAGGCGCGTGCCAGACGCAGAGCACTCATGGTTGCTTCGGTACCGCTGTTGACCATGCGTACCATATCCATAGACGGAACGAGGCGGCAGATTAATTTGGCCAGCTCGGTTTCGGCAACAGTCGGAGCACCATAGGAGGTGCCTTTTTCGGCAGCAGCCTTGATAGCGTCGGTTACGCAGTCGGGTACATGGCCCATGAGCAGCGGACCGTAGGACATAACGTAATCGATGTATTCGTTACCGTCGATGTCATAGATTTTGCTGCCCTTGCCACCGGAGATGAACGGCGGTACACCGCCGACACTGCGGAAGGAGCGCACGGGGCTGTTAACGCCGCCGGGGATATATTGGCGTGCTTCCTCAAAAGCAGCCTGAGATTTTGTATGTTCCATTGTTATATCTCCTTATTTGCCTTGCAGCCATTTTGCTACATCAAGCGCATGGTAGGTAATAATCATTTTGGCACCGGCACGTTTGAAGCCCAGCATGGTTTCCATAACGATACGTTTTTCGTCAATCCAGCCTTTTTCAGCTGCAGCTTTAACCATAGCGTATTCACCGCTGACATTATAAACACACAGCGGACGGTTGAAGGTTTCGTGTACACGCTGTACAACGTCGAGGAAGGCCAGAGCTGGTTTAACCATGACGATGTCTGCGCCTTCTTCAATATCCAGAGCAACCTCGCGCAGAGCCTCGTCACTGTTGGCGGGGTCCATCTGGTAGCCTTTGCGGTCGCCTGCGGACGGAGCAGAGTCTGCTGCGGCGCGGAAGGGACCGTAGTATGCGGAAGCAAATTTTGCGGAATAAGCCATGATAGGAATATGGTTGAAGCCTGCTGCATCCAGTGCTTCGCGGATAGCCTTAACATAACCGTCCATCATGTTGGAAGGAGCAATCATGTCAGCACCGGCCTGAGCGTGGGAAACGGCAACCTTAGCCAGGAGCGGTAAAGTTTCATCGTTGTTTACGGTGCAGCCGTTTTGCAGTACGCCGCAATGACCATGTTCGGTGTATTCGCACAGGCAGACGTCGGTAATGATAACCAGCTCAGGATATTTTTCTTTAATCAGCTTGCAGGCTTGCTGTACAGGCTCGTTCATGTCCCAGCCGCTGCTGCCGACAGCATCCTTGTAGGACGGTACGCCGAAAAGCAGGACTGCGGGAATACCCAGCTCTACAACCTCGTCAACGCATTCCATAACGCGGTCGATGGACCAGTGGTAGTTGCCGGGCAGAGATTCGATTTCATGTTTAACGTTTTCGCCGGGAACGACGAAAAGCGGATAGATTAAGTCTTTTACGGAAACCTCGGTTTCACGGATCATTGCACGCAGATTTTCAGTAGCGCGTGTGCGGCGCGGACGGTATACAGGAAAACCGGTAATACTCATCTTGATACACTTCCTTATTTATTATAAAAATTTGTGATAGCGGTCATGAGGCCGTCGATTGTATATTCAGCGGCATTGATAGCCGGATTATAGCCATGCTTTTTCAGGGTATCTGCGGTTACGGGGCCGATAGCGGCCAGAGCAGCCTTGTTCAGCAGTTCCTTCTTGTCGCCGAGAACCTTGAGCAGGTTGGTTACGGTGCTGCTGCTGGTGAAGGTTACGATGCTTGCTTCGCCGCTTTCAAGGGCTTCGATGAGCTCGTCCTTGTTTTCGCAGTCAGCAACAGTTTCGTAAGCAGTTACAACATCAACAATAGCGCCGATTTTACGCAGGGATTCGGGCAATACTTCGCGTGCAACCTTAGCACGTGCCAGCAGGATTTTGTCACCGGCGGTGATTTCGCCTGCCAGTGCTTCTGCCAGCTCCTCTGCTTTATAAGCGGAAGGAATGAGGTCAGCGGTGAGGCCGTGTTCTGCCAGAGCCTTGGCGGTGGCGCTGCCGATAGCGGCAAGCTTAACGTTAGCCAGGGCGCGGGCGTCCTTCTTAGCAGCGCCCAGACGCTCGAAGAAGTAGTCTACGCCATTAGCGCTGGTGAAGACAAGCCATTTGTAGTCATTGATATTGGCAATAGCGTTGTCCAGCGGAGCGTAATCTGCAGCCGGAACGATTCTGATAGCCGGAGCTTCGATAACCTTGGCACCCTGTGCTTCCAGCTTTTTGGTGAGAGCGCTGGCCTGTGCGCGTGCACGGGTAACGATAACGGTTTTGCCGAAGAGGGGCTTGTTATCGAACCATTGCAGCTGCTCACGCAGGCGTACAACCTCGCCTACGAGGAAAATAGCAGGCGGTTTCATGCCGGTTGCCTTAACGTCAGCGGCAGCTTTGCCGAGGGTGGTAATCAGAGTGCGCTGCTCGGGATGAGTGCCCCAACGGATAACGGCAGCCGGGCAGTCGGCGCTGCGGCCGTTAGCGATGAGCTCACGGCTGATTTTTTCGATGTTTTCTACACCCATGAGGAAAACGAGGGTATCAACAGAGGTTGCCAAGCCTTTCCAATGGATAGTGGATTCGCCTTTAGTGGGATCCTCGTGACCGGTGATAACAGCAAAGGAGGTTGCTACATGGCGATGGGTAACAGGGATGCCTGCATATTCGGCAACGGCAATAGCACTGGTTACGCCGGGAACGAATTCAAACGGCAGTCCTGCTTCACGCAGTTCGATGGCTTCTTCGCCGCCGCGGCCGAATACAAAGGGGTCGCCGCCCTTCAAACGTGCTACAACCTTACCTTCGGCAGCCAGTTTTACCAGCAGCTTGTTGATATCTGGCTGGCGCATGGTGTGGTTAGCGCTGGCCTTGCCAACGTAAACCATTTCTGCGTCCTTACGGGCGAAGGCCAGAATACGCGGGTCTGCCAGACGGTCATAAACAACAGCGTCCGCAGTTTGCAGGCATTCTTTAGCCTTGAGTCCCAGAAGGCCCGGATCGCCGGGGCCTGCACCGATTAAATATACTTTACCTTGTTTTGTCATGATGTCACTCTCCTTAAAGAATAGAGGCCAGAATTTCCTGACCGCCGGCAGCCAGCATTTTTTTGCCAAGCTGTTGACCGAGGCTGACAGCGTCATCAGCCTTGCCGTTTATTGTATCACGCAGAATATTGCTGCCGTCTAAGGCAGCAATGATTGCTTCAATGCGAATGTTTTCACCTTCAACGTCGGCATGTACACCGATAGGAACCTGACAGCCGCCTTCCAGTAAACCCAAGAAGGCACGCTCGGCATCGGTAGCCTGTTTGGTGGTCAGGTCGTTTAAGAAGCTCAGCATATCGCGTACTTCTTTATCCTCGGTACGTGCTTCGATTGCCAATGCTCCCTGGCCTACAGCCGGCAGGCAGACATCAGCAGGAATCAGGCTGGAGATGCGGTCACCGTGACCCAGACGCTCTAAGCCTGCAGCTGCCAGAATAATAGCATCGTACAGTCCCTCGTCCAGCTTACGCAGACGGGTATCAACGTTGCCGCGCAGGTCGCGGATTTCCAGATCCGGACGCTTAGCTAACAGTTGTGCCTTGCGGCGCAGGCTGCTGGTGCCGACTACAGCGCCGAGCGGCAGCTCTTCGAAGCTGCCATATTTGTTGCTGACAAAAGCATCGCCGACGTTGGCACGCTCGGTAATTGCTGTCAGGCACAGGCCTTCCGGCAGAACGGTAGGCATATCCTTCAGGCTATGTACTGCCAGATCAATAGTACCGTCTAAAAGATCCTCTTCAATTTCTTTGGTAAACAAGCCCTTGCCGCCGATTTGCGCCAGGGGTACGTCTAAAATACGGTCGCCTTTGGTGACAATTTTTTTCAGTACAACCTCACATTCAGGGTATTGCTTGCGCAGTAAGGCTGCAATATGATTGCTTTGCCAAAGCGCTAAAAGACTTTGTCTAGTCCCAATCGTCAATTTTGCTTTCATCACCAAACTCCTCTCCGGTTTCGTTTAATAAAAATAAATCACACATCATCTTTTTATAGCGTTCTTCCTCTGCGGTGCCTGCTACAGCATTCATAGCCTTCATAGGCTCACGCAGGAATTTATGCTCCAGACGTTGGGTCATCAGGTCAATAATGCGCTTTTCATGGTCGGTAAGCTCCGGCATTTTAATAAAGGCCTTCTTCAAAACCTTCTGGCGCAGGAAATTCATTTTATCATGCAGCTGTACCATAACAGGGCGCATGGTGTAATAACGCAGACGCTCCTTAAGAGCACCAATCTCTTCGCTGATAATCTGTTCGGCAACGTGAGCTTCCTTTTCACGGAAGTTTTTATTCGTATCAACAACGCCTTCCAAATCGTCAATGTTATAAATGGTTACGCCGTCAACATCGGCAAGTCTTGGATCGACGTCACGCGGAACGGCAATATCAATCAGAATCAGCGGCCTGCCGTTGCGCTTGGGGAGCAGAGGTCCCAAATTTTCTACGGTAAGCACGTAATGCGGCGCACCGGTAGATGTTATGATGATATCAGCATCGGCGGCATGTTCGAACATGGCACGGTAGGGAATAGCCGTACCGTGGAACTTGCCTGCCAAGTCCTGTGCTCTTTCGTAGTGGCGATTGCTGACGCAAATAGTCTGCGCACCCTTGTCCAACAGATGCTGTGCAGTAAGCTCACTCATATGACCGGCACCGACTACCAAAATCTGGGCCTTGCTCAGGTCGCCTAAAATTTTGATGGCCAGGTCAACAGCGGCACTGGAAACGGATACACTGCTGTAAGCAATTTTTGTTTCGGTACGCACGCGCTTGCCGACGGCAATTGCCTTATTCATGATGGTATTGAGAATAGTATCTGTCATACCGTTATTGCGGGCAATCTGATACGCATTTTTTATTTGGCTGAGAATCTGGCCTTCACCGACAATCAGGGAGTCCAGACTGGAGGCTACACGGAACAGATGCTTGACGCAATTTGTTCCGTTCAGATTGTAAAAATAATCGCTTTGGTAATGTTCACCTGCTAAATGCTTGAGCAATGATTTGATAAAAGGAATTGCTTCATGCGGATTTTCGATAACCATGTACAGCTCTGTGCGGTTGCAGGTGGAAAGCAGCATGGCTTCGGGAATATTATCGTAATTGCGCAGGCGGCGCAGAATACTTGCCACCCTGTCATTGGAAAAATTGAAACGTTCACGGATCTCAACGGGGGCGGTCCTGTGATTGAGTCCTAAAACTGTTAACTGCATCTAATACCTTCTCCTTTGCTTGAGCAGCCTTACCTGCTATAACTAAATTTAGTAAATCCTGTGTCAAAACACTGCGCCAGAATTGCGTCCGCTCTTGCGGCGTACTTTCGATGTTTTTGACAGCTTCACGCTGCAGCAGCAGAAAGCTTTTGAAATCAGCCAACTCGGGTGTCAGAATGTGTTCCAGCTGTTTTTTCAGCAGGCGTGTAAAAGCAGGCATGCCGCCTGTTGCCAACGCAATAGTAATATCACCTTCGCTGATGGCTGAGGGGACAGTGAAATTGCTCAGCTCAGGTTCGGTAATATTATTGACGAGGCAGGGCGCAGCCTCTGAAATCTGCCTATTTACAGCCTTATTATCTGTGGCGGCAATAACCACAAATGCATTCTGCAGATATTCCGGTTTGTAGTAATCCTTGATGAGCGTGCATCCCTGCGCTGAGGCGAGCTTTTGCACCTCGTCACAGAAAAGCGGGGCAACAACTGTTACTTTAGCTTCGGCAGCCAGCAGTGTTGCCAGTTTACGGGCAGCAACAGCACCGCCGCCGATGATTACGCAGTTTTTGCCTGCTACACGCAGCATAGCAGGATAATGAAAATTAGTTTTAATAAGCATATAATTAACCACCTATAGGAACGTGATAATGAGTGTCATTAAATATGTTTCCTAACCTTTATATAATATCATATCTGAAGCAATTTATAAAGATATTGAAGGCTTTTTAAGTGTGAAAAACATAAGAAAGTGCCTGAAATAAGAAGATTGGCGGAATGATTCCCCAAAACGCTGAAAATGTTCGTTGAAAACTAAAAACTCCCGCTGTAATCCGTTAAGATTGCTCAGCGGGAGCCTTATTAAGTCTTATTAATTTTTATTGGTTAATTATTTGCCGAAATATCTTTTCAGCAGGCCTGCGAAAGCTTTGCCGTGGCGAGCTTCGTCACGAGCCATTTCATGAACGGTGTCATGGATAGCATCCAGGTTCAGTGCTTTAGCGCGTTTAGCCAGGTCGGTTTTGCCTGCGGTTGCACCGTTTTCAGCTTCTACACGCATTTCCAGGTTCTTTTTGGTGGAGTCGGTTACAACTTCGCCCAACAGTTCTGCAAATTTAGCAGCATGTTCAGCTTCTTCGAAAGCAGCTTTTTCCCAGTACAGGCCGATTTCCGGATAGCCTTCGCGGAAAGCTACGCGGCTCATTGCCAGGTACATACCAACTTCGGAGCATTCGCCGTTGAAGTTAGCGCGCAGGTCAGCTTTGATATCTTCAGGAACGTCGGAAGCGATACCTACAACGTGCTCAGCAGCCCAACCCATTTCAGCAGCCATTTCCTGGAATTTGGAAGCAGGAGCACCACATTGCGGGCATTTTGCCGGAGCAGCTTCGCCTTCATATACATAACCACATACTTGACATACAAATTTTTTCATATTATTTCCCTCCATGATTTTATATTGCATTGCTTAATTTTATTTTTGACTTGCACAGCTTGTGTGCCCTTGACACTTATATAATAACACAGGCTGACACAGTTGTCAATAATAATTATCCGTTAGTTTTTATTTTAATTTAGTTAGCCGCAGCTGACAAATTAAAATTTGAGAGTTAAGCCCAGATTAACGCCTTTAGCCTTCATGTCGAGGTCTTCGCCAAAAGCATCATCAAATGTCTGGTTGTAGTAAGAAGCGTTAACTTCCAAATTGTTCAGGATAGGCTTGCTGATACCGATTTCATAGCCGCTGTTTCTGTTGCCGTAGCCAACATTTCCCCAAACAGTGAAGAGTGCGGGAATATCATAGGCAGCCTGCAGACCGATTTGACCGGAGTTTTTGGTTTTACCGCCAAAGTCACCGGAGGTATCAGCGTTCAGATAACCTGCGTAAGCGGAAATACCCGGCAGTACCTTGTACATAAGATTGAATTGCTGGGCGCGGGTTTTCGCTTCGTCAGCCTTGTAGTTGTTCCATTTGTAATTTAAGGCAGTATTTTGACCGAGACCAACAGTTGCGCCAAGATAGGTGCTGTTGGATTTGCTGAATTTATAGTTGTCACCTTTAAGACTGGATGGCAGAGTAATGCCTGCATCAATAGCAACCTTGCCGGCGTCATAATTCTTCAGCGGAGAAGCATAGGCGCTCAGGCTGCAGGTGGTTGCAAGGCAGATTGCTGCACCGAAAGCTAATAAAGCATGTGTGGATTTCATTTTGCATCGCTCCTTTTACAACATAATTTTGGTCTTAACTTAATTTTAGCATATAAAGATAGTTATGCAAGCAAAAAGCAGTGATGTGTTTATGACAAATGTGTTAAAAGTACTTGTAAAATCACGCGGAAAAGAGGATAATTATAATGTATATCTATCTATAAACAAGGGGATTTTATGAGCGCAGATTCTAAAGCTTCGAATAGCAAATTTTTAAAGGGAACCTTAATCCTTACGGCCTCCAGTATTGTGGTCAAGGTTATCGGTTCTCTGAACTGGATTATTTTATCACGTGTATTGGGTGGCGAAGGTATCGGCCTGTATCAGATGGGCTTTCCAATCTATCTGATGGCAATAACCGTATCAAGTGCCGGTGTACCGGTGGCAATATCGATTATTACCTCCGAAAAATTGGCAAACAAGGATTATCGCGGAGCCAAGCGAGTCTTTAATGTTTCGCTGCGAGTGCTGCTGTTGACGGGCCTTTTGTTTTCGTCCTCACTGTTTTTTGGTGCGGACTGGCTGGTTAATAACCATATCATCCGCGACAGTCGTGCGTATTATTCTATTATCGCTCTGGCTCCGGCGGTTTTCTTCGTAACCTTTCTGGCCAGCTTCCGCGGTTATCTGCAAGGCTGGCAGATTATGACGCCGACGGCGGTCAGTGAGATTGTCGAGCAGCTGACACGTGTTATTACCATGCTCGTTTTTGCCGACCTTTTCATGCCGTACGGTCTGGCGTTCGCTGCAGGCGGTGCCAGCATGGGTGCGGGCGTAGGCGCGTTCTGCGCACTTTTGGTGCTGATGTGGTTCTATCGCCGTCTTAAGCAGCGTCTGCAAAAGGAAATGGCAGAGCAGGATGACAGTGCGCCGGTAGAAAGTGCCGGACATATCATCAAGCGTTTGCTGAAGTTGGCTTTGCCGGTTTCTCTGACCAGTCTGATGCTGCCGATTGGTGCCAATCTGGACCTTTTGATTGTACCGCAGCGTCTGGAAGCAGCCGGTTTTAATATTCATCATGCGACCGAGCTGTTCGGTTATCTGACTGGTATGGCTGTACCTCTGGTTAATCTGGCAACAATTTTTACGGCGGCAATTACTATCAGCTTGGTGCCGTCGATTTCCGAATCTCGTGCGCTGGGCAGCTTTGATGCAATCCGTGATAAAATCCGTATCGCCTTCCGCGTAGCGATGATTATCACCTTCCCGTGCTTTATGGGCTTGTATTGTCTGGCAGAAAAGGTTGCAGCGCTTGTGTATAACGCTCCCGGTGCGGCTCCTGCGATTCAGACAATGAGCATCGGTATTCTGTTTTTAGGTATGCATCAGATCAGTACAGGTATTCTGCAAGGCCTTGGCCGCACGGCAATCCCTGTAATCAATATGATTATTGCCTGCATTGTAAAAATCGTTATGAGCTGGTATCTTACTGCTGTGCCGGAGCTGGGCATCCGTGGTGCGTCGATGGCGACGGTAGCAGATTTTGCCGTGGCCGCGATTATCAATATGGGCTTTATTTACAAGCTGACAGGCTATAGCTTCTCTGTGGGCAGCATTATACGTCCCTGCTTTGCTTCCGGTGTTATGGGCGCTGCAATTTACGGCGTGCTGATGCTTACGGAAAGCATGGGTATGTGGTGTGTGCTGTTTGCTATGGCGGCAGCTGTTCCTGTCTATGCATTGGCACTGCTGGCCTGCGGTGGTCTGAATAAAGAGGATTTGGACAACGTGCCCTTTGTGGGACGCAGATTGTTGGCAGTCGGCCAACGCTTTGGTCTTTTCAAGTGAGGTAATTAAAATAATGGAGGAAAGGAATTGTGAGCTGCGCTTGCCTAATGGCAAGGTAGTAAAGTTTTCGTATGCTAAGCTCAAGGCAGGCATTGCTGTTACTGCCCTGGTGCTTGTAGGAGCAGTCGGCGGAGCCGGCTATTTATATCATCAGCTGACGGATTATCGCAGCGAAGCAACCGATTATGCTGCATATAAGCAAAATAAGGCCGAGCAGCAGACAAAGCTGCAGAAGCTGTTGCAGGATAACGAAAGAATGCTGCGTGACATGGCGGAAATCTCTAATCTGGAGAAAAAACTGCGCCGTGCCGTTATCCGTGATGTAGACAGCAGCAAGCTGGGCGAAGGTACCAGTATGGTTGATTCGACAGCGGCAAAGGAAACGTCTGCCAATACGTCTTATACAGGCAAGGGCGGGCCTGCTAAAATGGATATCACTGGGACTATGGCAGTGCTGACTGCGCAAAATGCCAATATCAAAAAGATGCTTGATAGTACCAAAAAATCTGTCAGCGAGCTCTTAAGTGAGGTTGAAGGCTCCGGTGGCGGGATGGCATCCTTTCCGGATAAATGGCCTACCGACGGCGGTACTATCAGCAGTAATTACGGTGTGCGCACCGGTCCGATTGAGGGCGGCTATGACTGGCATCCTGGTCTGGATATAGCAGTTGATTTCGGCGCACCGGTTTATGCTACGGCTGCAGGTACGATTGAACAGGCCGGCTGGAACGGTGGCTATGGACGCTATGTGCGTATAAATCATGGCAATGGCTATGAAACAGCCTACGGACATATGAGCGGTATTGCTGTTGCTGCAGGACAGAAGGTTATCAAGGGTGAAATTATCGGCTTTGTCGGCAGTACAGGCTACAGCACCGGTCCTCATATTCATTATGAGGTATTGGCAGACGGACAGAATATCGACCCGTTCTATGTACTTAAAAATAAATAAGGGCCGCCGAATGTAAATAGCGGCGGCAAAGCAGTTAGTTGCTTAGCCGAACCGTGAAATTTAAAATAGATTTTTGTAAGCCACTATAACAAATTAATTGTTGTAGTGGTTTTTTGTATGCATTGTTCGGAAGTCTTGGGACATGCGAAAGGCAGACCGGTGTAAAAAATATGTAAAACCTTCTTCCGGGCGTTATTATTGCTTTACAGCAGGAAATGCAGGTGTTATCATTATCTTAATATTATAAATAATTACAGGCGAGGAGGTCCGCATTATGTCCATCAGAGAAATTTCCTTCCCTTCTGCCAACGGCAGAGATACCATCAAGGGCTGGTCCTACAGTCCTTTAGGCAAACCGAAAGCTATTGTACAGCTGATTCACGGCTACGGTGAGCATTCACGTCGTTATCTGCATATGATCAGCAAGTTCAATGAAGCAGGCTTTATAGTGTTTGCTGATGACCATCTCGGTCACGGTAAAACCGGCTATGACGGAGGCACTCTGGGTGATCCGCATTCCGGCGGCTATATGACCTATCTGAAGGATGAAAAGTCTTTGTATGATATTGCTAAAGAGGCTTATCCTGAGCTGCCGTATTTCGTTTTCGGCCACAGCTGGGGTTCTATGCTGGCGCGTGCTTATGCGTCAATCTACGGTGAGGATATCAAAGGTATGATGCTGTGCGGTGTCTGCTCGCAGTGGCAGGGCTGTGAGGATGCCTATGTTAATGCAGAATTCAAGGCTGCTTATGAGGCAGATCCGTATCAGCCTTGCGGCGTCTGGTTTGAGCGTGTTTTCTGCGGCATGACGGACAGAGTGGAAAATCCCAACGGTCCGGCAGACTGGATTGCAACAGATCCGCGAATTGTTGAGGATCATGCAGGTGATATGTTCAATACCTTCGATACTACGCTGGAGCTGTGCTATGATTTCGTGCAGTTGTATCATTATATTGAAAATGATGAGTGGGCTGCCAAGGTGCCGCAAAATATTCCCAGCTATCTGATTGCCGGTGACCAGGATCCCTGCGGCAATTACGGCGAAGGCTTGTATCATGTAGCAAATCTGCTTGCCAAAACAGGACATAAGGTTTCCGTAAAGCCGTATCCTGGCTTCCGTCATGAAATTCACAATGAGCTTTGCTTGCGCGATGAAGTAGAAGCAGGTCTGATTAAATTTATGGATGATTGCTTAGCTTAATATAGTTATAAAGTAAAAGAGGCTGCCATGAGGCAGTCTCTTTTACTTTATAAGCTTCCAAATATCGCTTACGTTTTCAGCCAACAGCTTAGCACCGTGTGCTTCCAAAAAGGCGCGGCCTCTGAAGCCCCAGCAGGCACCGATGCAGGCAACGCCTGCATTGCGGGCGGTGTCGAGGTCGGTATCCGAATCACCGATGTAAATAGTGCTTGCAGGCTCAGCCTTTAATTGCTGCATGATTGCCAGCAGCATATCCGGCGCAGGCTTTTTGGCGATGCCGGCGCGCTCGCCGCAGGCAGCGTCGAGCTGGCCGTCAAAGTATTGCTTAGCCAGCGCCTGTACGCCGTAATCTGCCTTGTTGGAAACAATGGCGGTGCGGCAGCCTGCAGTGCGCAGCTGCTGCAAAAGCTGCGGCACGCCTTCGTAGGGGCGGGTGCTGTCGGCGCAGTGCTGCTTATAGTATCTGTTGAAGCTTGCAAAGACCTCCTCCTGCAGCTCTGCAGGGGTGTCAGCCGGTACCGCACGCTCAATCAGCTTGCGGATGCCATTGCCGACAAACCGGCGCACTTCGTCTGTGGTGCGCTGAGGCAGCTTGTGTTCTGCTAAAGCATGGTTGGTAGCGGCAGCTAAATCTGCCAATGTGTTGAGTAAGGTACCATCAAGATCAAAAATAATGGTTGTATATTTCATGATTAATCTCCTTTTGAACTTCAGATTTTCTTCCTCGTCTATTGTAGCACAAATAAGGCAAATGCTTTATAATATTGTTATATTTTAAGTATGGAGGATAGAGCATGACTTATGATTACGCTCGCTTAGCGAAAATTAAGTGTTTTCTTTTTGATATGGACGGAACCATTAACCTGGGTAACGAACTGATTCCGGGTATGGAGGGCTTTTTTGATAAATTGAAGGCAGCAGGCAAGGAATATTATCTGCTGACAAATAATTCTTCCCGTAGCCACGAGCATTATGTGCAGAAAATGAACGGACTGGGCGTGCCTGTTACACGTGAGAACATCCTGATTTCGTCAGACGCACTGACCAACTGGATGCAGAAGAACAAGCCGGGCGCGAAGCTGTTTGTGCTGGGAACGCCGCAGCTGTTGGCAACGATTGAGGAAGCAGGCTTTACGCTGACGAATACGCTGGAGGAGGGCGCTGATTATGTAGTTGTCGGCTTTGACCAGACACTTACCTATGACCGCCTTACTATCGCCTGCCGCCTGATTGACAAGGGTGTGCCGTACGTTGCTACGCATCCTGATGTGCGCTGCCCGATTGAAGGCGGCGAATTCATTCCTGATACCGGTGCAATGCTGGAGCTGATTAAAACTGCTACCGGCAAAAAGCCACAGCTGATTTTCGGCAAGCCTTACAAGTATATGGTGGATGTGGTTTTGGACAAAACCGGTTATAAAAAAGAGGAAATTGCTATGGTGGGTGACCGCCTGGCAACTGATATTGCCTTTGGCCTAAACAATGACATTCTTTCTGTGATGGTGCTGACAGGTGAAGCGACTATGGAAGATGTGGAAAACGGCTCGATTAAGCCGGATATTATTTTACCGCATGCTAAGGAAATTCTGCAATATCTTGGTTAATAACGGATAAATATTTTGTCTTGATAATGAAAGGAGTATTGCTATGGCTGTTTTGGAACAGACTGCTGTATTGACTGATGCTATTCGTCCTGTGCCAGCAAGTGAGCTGGAGGCGCGTCTGGAGAAGTTCCGCCGCCTGATGGATGAAATGCATCCGGGATGGGAAATGGCTGCAGTCAATCATAAGATTGCGATGTATTATTTTACGGGTACGATGCAGGATGGTGTACTGCTGATTCGTCCGCAGGATGCTGTTTTCTGGGTGCACCGCAATTATGAGCGCGCAGTAAACGAATCGCATTTCAGCGATATCCGTCCGATGCACAGCTTTCGTGAGGCTGCTGCCTATTATGGCAGTGCGCCGCGCATTATGTATGTAGAAACGAAGAAGGCTACCTTGGACTGGGAGCGTATGCTGCATAAGTATTTTGCTTTTGAAGAGATAGGCTCCTTTGATGCGGTACTGCAGGAGCTGCGTCTGCGCAAGAGTGCTTACGAGCTGCAGCAGATGGAACACTCCGGCGCTATTCACGAAACAGTGCTCGATGTTGTGGCACCGAAGCTGATTCATGCAGGTATCAGCGAGGCTCAGCTGGCTATCGAGCTTTACAGCGAGATGGTGCAGCGCGGCTCGCACGGAACAGCGCGCTTTAACCAGTCCTTGGGCGAGGAGGTTGTCGGTCTGGCTTCCTTTGGCAAGAGCGGTTTAGTACGCACCGGCTTTGACGGCCCCGGCGGTACCGGCGGCACCTGTATAGCGGTGCAATCCATAGGAAATGCCTTCCGCAAGCTGAAGTCCGGTCGATTGGTTTATCTTGATGTTCCCTGCGGCTTTGACGGCTATCATACAGATAAGACAGTCGTTTATTATTTCGGCAGTCTGCAAAAGGACGAGCAATGTGCAAGGCTGTTGGCGGCACAGGAGCGCTGCCTGGAGCTGGAGCAAGAGGTAGTGTCCATGATGGTGCCTGGTGAGCCGATTGAAAACCTGTATTTGCGCACAATGGAAAAGTTTGATAATGTTTACGGTGATGCGTTTATGAACGGCGGTAAATTCCTGGGTCACAGCATTGGTCTGGTGATGGATGAAGCGCCGGCTATAGCAAAGGGCTTTAAGCAGCCGCTGGAGCCCGGTATGACCTTTGCCGTAGAGCCTAAAATTGCTTTGCCTGGCTTAGGTCTGGTAGGTACGGAAAATACCTATGTGGTTACGGAAAAGGGCGCATGCTCGCTGACCGGTCACTCACACGCGCTGCGTGAAATCGAATAGTATTACGGTAAAATAAAAATGCTGCGGGCGCAAAGCCTGCAGCATTTTTCAGTAAATGTCTTATTCAGCTAATTCATTGGCGCATTCTACGAATTTTACTCCGACAGCAGCCATTTCCTGCATAGCGCTTGCGATAGTTTCGGGAGCAATGCCGCGGCAGGCAGCTTTGTTCAGGATAACATCGAAGCCCGCGGCCTTCAGTTGCAGTACGGTGTTTTTTACGCAGTAATCGGTTGCCAGACCGCCGCAGATAACGGTGGTGATACCGTGGCAGCGCAGATATTCGATGGCGCCGGTAGAAAGAGTGTCCTTCAGGTCATGGTAGCAGGCTCCGTAGGGGTGCTTGTCTGCTTCAATGCCCTTGAACACCTGATAATCATAGGCAGCTTCATCAAGGCCGTCGATAAAGTCAAAGCCTTTGGTGCCGATAATAGCGTGTGCCGGCCAACGGATATCAAGATCCGGATAGCCGTTGATGGGAGTGAGCGGAGCGTGCTCGGCGTCGC
>OGMB01000537.1_pt1 | contig 20577 bp, 17 predicted proteins | sample 1573001 | NCBI WGS metagenome assembly OGMB01 (sample SAMEA2581921, study PRJEB24529) | metagenome | biome: Human gut stool | place: China | collected 2011
TTTCAGGGCGGGGTGTGATTCCCCACCGGCGGTGAGCGGCATGGCCCGCAAGCCCGCGACCAGCTGCAAATGCGGCTGCTGACCCGGTGTGATTCCGGGGCCGACGGTTAAAGTCCGGATGAAAGAAACGGAAAGCTGTTTGCTTTGCTTTTTTGCGCCCTGTCGTATATTTTGCGGCAGGGCGTTTTGCTTTCGCAAGGGCAGGGCAGAGCCTCCCGGGTTCGTGAGCTGACTTTCAAAAATTTTTACGGGAGGCATCTTCTCATGCAAAACAAGACTACCAACATCCGCAAGCTCACCGGCACCGCCATGCTCGGCGCTGTCGCCGCCGTACTTATGTACATGGAGTTTCCGATCCCCATCATGCCGTCCTTCGTCAAGCTGGACGTGTCCGAGCTGCCCGCGCTGCTGGCCGCCTACGCCTACGGGCCGGTGTCCGGCATCGCCGTGTGCCTGATCAAAAACCTTATCAAGCTGCCCAGCACCAGCACCGCCGCGCCCCACAGGGTACGGCTGCGCCGTTCCAGCAGAATGCCGATGCAGCCCTCGGCGGTGGGGATGGCGTTATACACGGTCAGCTCCGGGCGGGCAAAGTAATCCACCAGTTCCACCCCCGCTGCCCGGGCGATAGTCCTTGCGCTGTCCGTCACCTTACCGGCCAGCGCCAGTGCCCCGGGCTTTGCCATGCCCAGCAACTGCGTCAGCGGCAAATCAGCCTGTTCCAGCGGGAGCGGCAGCAGGATGCAGTCTGCCTGCGGCAGCTGCTGCACGCCGCCCACCGTATACCCCGCCCGCGCCAGTGCACGCCCTGCCGCCGCCTGCCGGGCATCGCTGCCCACCACCGCAAACCGCTTTGTCTGCCTCATGTCGTCATCTCCCCTTTTCCGCTGTGCACCATCCTATGCAGGAAGATAAAACCGCGTGAACGGAAAGATGCTGACCGGCAGAAACAAAAAAGCTCCCCCTTTCGGGGGAGCCGATAAAGCCGCAAGGCTTTGCCTGAGCGGGTTCTTATTTCAGCGCTTCTTCCAGCACCTTCAGCAGGTGCGGGATATCCAGCGGCTTTGCGATGTGGCCGTTCATGCCCGCATTCAGGGCGTTCTGCTTGTCCTCCTCAAAGGCGTTGGCGGTCATGGCAAAAATGGGGATGCCCGCCTTGCGGGGGTCGGGCAGGGCGCGGATACGCCGGGTGGCTTCGTAGCCGTCCATCCGGGGCATCTGGATGTCCATCAAAATCAGGTCGTACTGCCCGGGCACGGACTGCTCCATCTTTTCCACTGCTTCAACACCGTCTCCGGCGGTATCCACAAGGAAGCCCGCTTCCTTTAAGATCTCTATGGCGATCTCCCGGTTCAGGGCGTTATCCTCCACCAGCAGCAGGTGCTTACCGCTGAAGTCCGCCTTGGGCGGCAGCACGGGCGTCTGGGTCGGCTGCACCCGGAAGGGCTCTGCCAGCACCTTGCGCAGCTCCGAGAGGAAGAGCGGCTTTTCGCAGAAAGCGGTCACACCGGCGGCGCGCGCCTCCTCCTCGATATCCGCCCAGTCGTAGGCGGTCAGGATGATGATGGGGCAGCTGTCCCCGATGACCTTGCGGATCTGCCGCACGATCTCGATGCCGTTCATATCCGGGATGAGCCAGTCGATGATATACACGCTGAAAGCATCGCCCTGCTCCACGGCGTACTTGGTGCGGATGACCGCCTCCTTGCCGGAGATGGTCCACTCCGGCCGCATGCCGATCTTGGAAAGCATGGTGCTGACGCTCAGGCAGGTGTTGGTGTCGTCGTCCGCCACCAGCGCCCGCAGCCCTTCCAGCTGGGGCAGCTGCTTGATCTCCGCCTTCTGCCCGCTGAGGGTAAAGCAGAGGTTCACGATGAACTCGCTGCCCTTGCCCGGCTCGCTTTCAAGGGTGATGGTGCCGCCCATCAGGTCTACGATATTCTTGGTGATGGAAAGGCCGAGACCCGTGCCCTGAATACCGCTGACGGTGGAGCTTTCCTCCCGGGTGAACTCCTCAAAGATGTGCTTCTGGAACTCCTTGTTGATGCCGATGCCGTTATCCTTGATGCGGAATTCGTAGTTGCCGCAGCCCTTGGGTGCGCCGGGCTTCTGGGCAATGCGGATGCTCACCATGCCGCCGGTGGGGGTGAACTTGATGGCATTGGAAAGGATGTTCAGCAGCACCTGATTCAGCCGCAGCGGGTCGGTGATGATATCCTCATCCACCACATCCATGGTGTCGATGAACAGTGCTAAGCGTTTGGAACTGATGTTGGGCTGGATGATGGAGCGTATATCGTGCACGAGATCCGGCAGATGCACTGCCTTTTCCTCGATCTTTACCTTGCCGCTCTCGATACGGCTCATATCCAGCACATCGTTGATGAGGGAGAGCAGGTGCTGGCTGGAAGTGGAGATCTTTTTCAGGTAGTCCAGCACCTGTTCCTTATTATCAACATGGGTCGCCGCCAGTGAGGTAAAGCCAATAATGGCGTTCATCGGGGTGCGGATGTCGTGGCTCATGTTGAACAAAAACTCCCGCTTGGCGCGGTTTGCCGCTGCCTCGTGCCGGACGGCAAGCTCCAACTTGCGGTTCTGTTCCTCCAGCTGAGCGTGATACTTCTGCTCCTGCTCTTTCCGCTGCTGCTCTGCAGCCGCCGCCGAGCGGCGGCGCAGCGTTTGCAGCACTGCCACACAAATCAGATAGAAGATCAGTGCCGTCAGCAGTGTGCTGCTGACATTGCGGAACACCGATTTTTCGTTGATATAGAGATACAGGTCAAAATCCCGTCCGTTGCTGTACATGCCAAAATAACAGCCGGAATTTGCCCAGTCGCGGGTGTGGGTCAAAGTATCGGGCGCACCTGCTTTGCGGATGCCCTGCACCAGCGGGCTGTTCGTGGTGTACCGTCCGACAAGGCTTGGGTCGTTTGCGGCGATCACCTTGTTGTCCTGCACGATAAAGATGGTGCCGCTGATGTTCTTCGGGTAGCCGTCCAGCACGCTCTGGATGGACAGGGCTGCGCCCTCCACAAACTCCGGCGGGGTCACCCGGTAAGCCAGCAGCACGGCGTCCCCTGCTGCGGCGCGGCGGGTGGCAACATCCACCGCTGTACCATCCTGTAACAGAATGCGCTTGAGGTAGGTCTTTTGCGGGTTTTGCAGCACATTCAGCGCAGCTTGCTCCCGCAGAGATTCCGCAAACTGCGCATAGCTGATATTACCATCCGTATATTCGCACAGTGATTCTCCATTTTCGTCCAGTACGGCAATGCCGGTAAGCCAGAGGGACTTCGTTTCTGCCCGGAGGCTTTCGGGGTCGTAGAGATTCAAGGCGTCGTTTTCGGCCAGCTGCCGCACCGACACCGCCATCCGGCGCAGCGACTTTGCGGTGATGGTATCGTTATATTTTTCGTAGCTGGTGGACTGCGCCTTTACAAAGTTGATGGTGCGGTCAAAGTATTCCTCGGTAGCGCGCATGGACTCCCGCCCGGAGAAGAGGGTCACTGCCAGCAAAAGCAGCACGCCCATCAGCAGGTAGAGCACCGCCACCCGCATCCCGGAGGGGAACGGTTTCTTGTTACGGTTCAAGGGCGTCCACCTCCAGATACTTTTCCGGGTCCGGCAGATACTTGCCTGCGATCTGCTTCAGTGTGCCGTCGGCGCGCATGGCGGCAAGGGTCTCGGTCAGCTTTTCGTCCAGCCCGCGGGTGTCGTTCAGCGCAAAAGCCACGCCGATGCCGGTGACCAGCAGCGGCTCCTCCAGAATGCGGAAATTGGCATTGCAATCCTGCATATACTGCAAAATAGCGGTCTCGTGGGCGGCAATGGCGTCCACATAGCCGCAGTTCAGCATGGCGTACTGCACTCTGCGGTCCTCGGTGCTCAGCAGTTCACCAAACTGCGGGATGCGGGGGTCGGTTCCGCCGAGGAAAATCTCTTCCGGCTTGGTGGTGCTTTGCACCATCATGGTCTTGCCCGCAAGGTCGGCAAGCGTTTCAATGCCGCTATCGGCATTGACCGCCACCACCTGACGGCTGACCATATACGGCCCTACCCAGCGGTACAGCTGCTCCCGCCCATCCATGGAAAAGCAGCTCCAGATGCAGTCGATAGCACCGCTTTCCACAAGGTTTGTTTTCTGCTCCCAGTCAATGATTTCAAACCGCGCCGCATACCCCATGCGGGCAAAGGCCTCGGTGGCAATGTCCACATCAATGCCGGTGGGGGTGCTGTCATTGTTCAGGTAGATAAAAGGCGGGTAGTTATCGCTGCCCACCGTAAGCTCGGGCAGCGCTGCCGCCGCCTGCGTTTTGCCGCAAGCGGTCAGCCCGGCTGCCGCTGCCGCCGCGCACACCTTTAAAAAGGTACGGCGGGGTATTTTATGGTTGAATCGCTGTTCTGTCACGCGTAGATGTCCTCACATTACCATTGTAAAATATCCTGTTTCAGTTCTCCCTGCACGTCCAGCAGACACTGGATCAGCAGCGGGTTGAAGGCTCCGCACGCACCGTCTGTGATCATCTGGACAGCCGTTTCGTGCGGGAAAGCCTTTTTGTAGCATCGCTCGCTGGTCAGTGCGTCATACACATCCGCCATGGAGACCAGCTGGGCGCTGATGGGGATATCGTCGCCCTTCAGCCCGTCCGGGTAGCCTTTGCCGTCCCAGCGCTCGTGGTGCCAGCGGGCGATCTCGTAGGCGGTCTGCAACAGCGGCTGGTCTGCAAAGCTTTCAGTCTTTTGCAGCATCTCTGCGCCCAGCATACTGTGGGTCTTGATCACCGCAAATTCTTCTGCGGTCAGCTTGCCGGGCTTGTTCAGGATGGCTTCGTCAATGCCGATCTTGCCGATATCGTGCAGTGCCGACGCCAGCGGGATGTTATCCTGCTGCTCGGGGGTCAGGTCGTAGCGGCTGGTCAGCTCTATCAGCCGGTGCAGCAGCGTCTCGGTGATGATGCGGATGTGCCGCACATGAGAGCCGGACTCGCCGTTGCGGAACTCCACGATCTGGCTCAGCACGCCCACCAGCACATCGGTGTTCTTTTCCCGCGCGCGGATCTGGTCAGACACCATCTGCACCAGCCGCCGCTGCTTGGCGTACAGCTTGATGGTGTTGGACACCCGGCGGTAGACGATCTTTGCGTCAAAGGGGCGGTTCACATAGTCGCTGGCACCCAGCTCATACGCTTTGCGGATGGCTTCCTCCGAGTCGTCACTGGAGATCATGATCACCGGCACGTCCTCGATGGTATGGTTGGTGTTCATGGTGCGCAGCACCTCAAAGCCGTCCATGACCGGCATATTGATATCCAGCAGCACCAGCGAGATCTGCCCGGCCTTTGCCCGCAGCAGCTCCAGACACTGCTTGCCGTTCCCGGCTTCCAAAATGCGGTAGTCCTCGCCCAGAATGCCGGCAAGCATCATGCGGTTCATCATGGAATCGTCCACCAGCAGGATCACGGGCTTTTCCCCTAAGACATCCTTCTGTGCAGCCAACCGGCTGTCCTGTGTGTCCACCGCCACTGCGTCCTTGTGGTTTTTGGCCTGATACATTATAAAATCTGCCCGGCGCACCACGTTCTCCATAGGGTCGGCAAGGGTCTGCATCGCGCCGCCGATGCTCAGCGACAGCCGGAAGTGGGGGTAGCCCGGCACCACCGTTTGCTGTACGGCGGTGCGGATCTGCTCCAGCTTTACCTTGAAATAATCCGCCGGGATGCCGGGCAGCACCAGCAAAAACTCGTCGCCGCCGTAGCGGATCAGCAGATCTGTTTCCCGGATGCAGCTGCGGATGGCCTTTGCAACGGTTTCCAGCGCCAGATCTCCGGCGTGGTGGCCGTAGGTATCGTTGCAGATCTTGAAATCGTCGATATCCATCAGGGCGATGCCTGCCGGGCCGAGGTTATTGCGCACCACTTCCTCGTAAAAGCGGCGGTTGTAGGTGCCGGTCAGGGCGTCGTGGTTCAGCCGCTGCCGGTAGCTCTGTTCTTTTTTCATGTTCCGGGCAGTAGTCTGGGCAAACTGTGCCTTCTGCTCCTCCATCTGCTGCATCATCTGCAACAGATTATGGTTGGCGGTTTCCAGCGCCTCCTTCTGGGCGCGGTTCTTCTGTTCCAGCTTCTCCCGCAGCTCCATATAGGGGGTGATATCCGTGATGGTGCTCACGATGCAGCTATCGCCGCGCCACTCTACCCGGTTGGCTGCGCTGGTGACCCAGCGGTAGCCGTTTTTGCCCAGCAGCCGGAACATACTGTCGCCGTTCTGTGCGTAGGTCGTGCTGTTTTCCGCGTTCCGGTAGCGCAGCCCGCTTTCCAGATCATCCGGGTGCACCAGCGCGGTGTAGCGGTTATCGAACTTTGCCGCAAATTCTTCCCGCTCCCACCCCAGTATCTCCAGAAAGCGGTCGCTGATATAAATAAAGGGATAGCCTTTTTCCGGGTCATCCGCACAACAGTGGAAGCCGCCCGGCACATTCTGTGCATAGCGTTCCAGCCACAGACGCTTTTCTTTTATTGTCGCACTTGTTTCCATTTTGTTTTCCCTGCCTCTTTCTCTGCGCACCGCAGCACACAGTCCCCCCTGTTACCGCAATTTCAAACTTCACCTTCCTGTACACCCTGCTTTTGGGCGTACTGTAACAGTGTAATTTTATCATCAAAACTGCCTAGATGCAAGCATTTTTTGCCAGTTTTGCCAATGGAAAGGCAGGTAAGGCAACGCAAAAAAGCCGCTGCACAAAAAGTGCAGCGGCTTTGCGGGGCGTCACCTCACAGCCAGCGCTCTGCGATGATCCACCACATACCGGGCAGGTTGATCCGACCCAGCAGATGCTCCAATACGATCAGCATGGTATTCTCCTTTCAGACCGTCCGTTTCAGCCGAACAGCCCCTTCAGTAAAAACAGAAGCAGCTTAGTCAAGCTGCCGCCGCCCAAAAGGCTGAGCAGCGGCCCAAGGCCTTGAAACATGGAAGGTTTGCTCCTTTCGTTTCATTCCGTCCCAGCTGCTGCCGGGTGCCGGTCTGCCTTATATACGAACCAGCCCGCTGCAGGATTGCAAATGCCGTGGTGGTAAATGCTGGAAAGACGATTGAAAATGGCCTCCGCGTGCGCTTTGGCCATCCTTCAAGGAATATTATTTATATTTCGCGTTTGTCGCGGCCTGCGGGCCGCTCCAAACGCACTTTCACAGAAGGGGTCACAATTGAAAGCAGCTGCCGTCTGCCTTTACGACCCCTTCCCGTGAAAAAGTTGCTCAGAAACGCCCGCAGGCGTTTCTGAGCAACAAATCAAAAATGCTATTTCCGCTGAAAATGCCCAGAGCAGCGCGGAGGGCATTCCAAATCGTCTTACTTAAAACGCTTCCATGCCGGGGTAGACGGCGCTTTCGCCCAGTTGCTCCTCAATGCGCAGCAGCTGGTTGTACTTTGCCACACGCTCGGTGCGGCTGGGTGCACCGGTCTTGATCTGGCAGGTGTTCAGCGCCACAGCCAGGTCCGCAATGGTGGTGTCCTCGGTCTCGCCGGAGCGGTGAGAGCTGATGGCGGTGTAACCGGCCTTGTGGGCCATCTTGATGGCCTCCAGCGTCTCGGAGACCGAACCGATCTGGTTCAGCTTGATCAGGATGGCGTTTCCGGCACCCAGCTGGATGCCCTTGGCCAGACGCTCGGTGTTGGTGACGAACAGGTCGTCGCCCACCAGCTGGCAGCGGGCGCCCAGACGTGCGGTGAGCACCTCCCAGCCCTCCCAGTCGTTTTCGGCCATCCCGTCCTCGATCGAATCGATCGGATATTTGGCGACCAAGCTCTTGAGGTACTCGACCTGCTCTTTCGAAGAGCGCTTTGCACCGTTCGCACCCTCGAACTTCGTATAGTCGTAAACACCGTCCGCATAAAACTCCGAAGAGGCGCAGTCCATAGCGATCGACACGTCGCCGCCCTCGCTCTTGCGGCCCGGCTTGTAACCGGCAGCCTTGATCGCTTCGAGGATCGACTCGATCGCATCCTCCGTACCCTTCAGCGCGGGTGCGAAACCTCCTTCGTCGCCTACGGCCGTCGAGAGGCCCCGGTTGTGCAACACCTTCTTCAGGCTGTGGAACACCTCGGCACCCATGCGAAGACCTTCGCGGAACGAGGGAGCGCCCACCGGACGGATCATGAACTCCTGGAAAGCGATCGGAGCGTCCGAATGCGAACCGCCGTTGATGATGTTCATCATCGGCACGGGCAGCGTCTTGGCATTCACACCGCCGATGTAGCGGTAGAGCGGCAGACCGAAATAGTCGGCGGCAGCGCGGGCTACGGCCAGCGAAACACCCAGGATGGCGTTGGCGCCCAGCTTCGATTTGGTCGGCGTACCGTCCAGCGCGATCATCGTCTTGTCGATGCCCACCTGATCCGTTACGCTCATACCGACGATCGCCGGAGCGATGATGTTATTCACGTTCTCCACCGCCTTCTCGACGCCTTTGCCCGAATAACGGCTCTTGTCGCCGTCACGCAGTTCAAGGGCTTCGTGCTCTCCCGTCGAAGCACCGCTCGGCACGGCTGCACGGCCGAATGCACCCGATACGGTTCTTACTTCGACCTCGATGGTCGGGTTACCTCTCGAATCGAGGATTTCTCTTGCATGGATCTCTACAATCTGCATAGCTGTAATTTTTTGAATTTTATAAAAAACAATTTCGTTTTCAACGGTCGTTTCACAGGTGCGGCATCTGCCTGCAACCTCGGTTGTCTGCCGGATCGCACCCACCGGACGCACGAAAAGTCGCAACGAGGCGGATCCGAATTCCGAACTGCCGCAGCGCAATCTGTCGAACCGTGCAAAGATAACGATTTTTACAGACAAACTGTTATTCGAATAACATTATTTCTCCCTTCGAAGTCGGTTATAAGAAACGGCAAATCCGAAACGAAAAACCTTTTTTATTACCGATATTTTCTTATCTTCGGTATAGAAAACTAACCCTAACTTCGATCGTATGAAAAAACTTCTACTCTGTTTGCTGGCGATAACGGCAGCCATCTCCACCGCATGGGCACAAACGCCCAAAAAGAATATTTTCGGCCTTCGGGTCGGTATGGATATGAGCAAAATCAGCATCCTGGATACCGGTTCCGGAGAGAAATACCTGTCGGAATTACGCACTTCATTCAACATCGGCCTGACGGACCAGGTCCGGCTTTTGAACGACAAGCCTTTCTATTTCCAGTTCGGCCTGATGCTGCACAACAAGGGAGGAAAAGTCCAAGCTACCGACGGCGGCTCGGACATTGAGCTCTCCCTGAACGCAATGTACCTGGAACTTCCCGTCATGCTCAACTACCACATCCGGCTCGCCCCGAAAGTCGCTGTCATTCCTTTCGCCGGATTCTACGGATCGCTGGGTGTGGACGGCAAACAGTCCTTTGACGACTTGGGACTTGAAATCCAACAGAATTTGTTCGGCAAAAATAAAATGTTTCAACGCGGAGACTTCGGCGGGCGGATAGGCATCGGATTAAGCATCCACTCCGTCTATATCGGCGCCTCTTACGGCGGCGGTTTCCTCAACATCGCCCAGGAAGACGACACCTCCAAATTCCGCAACCGCAGTTGGTCCCTCTCCGTCGGCTACGATTTTTAACCCGTCTGTCTTTTTATTTCATTACCGAAAGTCCGTATCGGGACCTCGCCCCGGTGTTCCGAAACAGACATAAAACGGCCCTGAAGAAAACTTCAGGGCCGTTTCTTATCGTTTCACGGAAAGCGGCAGGTCCGCGCCTCCGGCATAGAACATCACCAGATCAACCGGCACCGTCCCCTGGTTTTCACCATAGTGGAACGTATTCACCAGCTCGACGATACCGCTGCCCGCCGAAAAAGTCTTCGACAGACCGTTTTCCGCAACAACGGTAAGTTCGCCTTGCAGCACGACACCGGCATTGATTACGGGATGACGGTGCATCGCCAGCCGTTCACCGGGAGCGATCGTAATCCGAAGAATCGTAATACGGGGCGTTCCCGCAGGATAAGACGGCAGCGCCGTGCCGTCCCAACTCTCGGAAGTATCGACGATCGTCGTGGAACCGGTCCGTGCCTCGCGGGAGTCCGCCGACACAACTCCGCCCGATTCTCCGCCCGGATCGCCGCGCAGCTCCCGCAACGGATTACGGGACACTATTTCAGATTCTTCTTGCGGATCACCTCCAGCATATCGTCCGTCATGCTCGACAGATCCCACTCGGGCTTCCAACCCCACTCCTCACGGGCGCAGGTATCGTCGAGCGAATTGGGCCAGCTTTCGGCAATGGCTTTCTTCACCGGATCGACGTCGTAATCCATCGTGAAGTCGGGCAGACGCTTCTTGATCTCGGCATAGATGATCTCCGGCGTGAAGCTCATCGACGCGATGTTGAAACTGTTGCGGTGTACGAGCTTCGTCGGATCGGCCTCCATCAGCTCCACGCAGGCACGCAGCGCATCGGGCATGTACATCATGTCCATATAGACATCGCCCGGCACGGGGCAGGTGAAGCGGCCCGAACGGATCGCTTCGTAGTAGATCTCCACCGCGTAGTCGGTCGTACCGCCACCCGGAAGGGTCACGTTGGAAATCAATCCGGGGAAACGCACCGAACGGGTATCCACACCGAAACGGCTGTGGTAATAGTCGCCGAGCATCTCGCCCGTCACCTTGCATACGCCGTACATCGTCGTCGGACGCATCACGGTATCCTGCGGAGTCTTGTCCTTGGGCGAAGAGGGACCGAACGCGCCGATCGAACTGGGGGTGAACAGCGCACAGTTATACTGACGGGCCACCTCCAGCGAATTCATCAGCGCACCGATATTGACCTGCCATGCCGTCTGGGGCTTCGCTTCGCCAACAGCCGACAACAGGGCTACCAGGTTAAAAATCGAATCGATCTTCTGACGCGACACCATTTCCGCCATTGCATTGGCATCCAGGGCGTTCATCACCTCGAAAGGTCCCGACTCGGCAAGCTGCTTGCACTCGCGCACGTCCGTTGCGACCACATTGTCGTTTCCGTAAATTTTACGGAGATAAGTTGTTAATTCGGAACCGATCTGGCCACCGGCACCTACGATTAAGATACGTTTCATATATTTTTAGTTATAAACCGGAAGCAAAGATATAAAATGATTATCAATTCCGAACTTTTTCTTCGCACTTTTCAAATCATAGAATCCGGGCCGTTTCCCATCTTATTCATACTCCATCCGTACTATGCAAAACGTTCTCACCGCAGAAAGACATGCCCCCGGCGGGGCAAGCGGCAAAAAATCCCGCCCGGGGAAACCTCGGGCGGGATATCGTTGTTCGTATCAGCCGGTACAACCGGCCGGAAAGCATCGCTACCGGCGACAGGCATCCTCGCGCCCGCTACCGTTGTGACGCAGAAGGACCATTACTGAATCGTCCATGCATTGGCAGGATTCTCTTCGCCGTAGCCCATCACCTCTTTCCAACTGGTCTTCAGTTGATCTCTCTTAGCCTCGGACTCGACGATAATCGTCTGCGAATCGTAGCCGGACCAGTAGAAACCGGACTCGTACGTGCCATAATTTTGAATGCAAGTAGTCAGCAACGGACAGTTAGCGATATTCACTTCAGCCGTGCCGCCGACGTAGAGTAGCGCGAGCTTGCTCAATCCGGATACATTCAGCGACTTCAGCGCTGCGGGTTCTCCGTAGCTATCCATTACGCTCACATATTCCAAGTCGGTATATTGAGTCAGATCCAATGTCGTCGGACCAACCGGTTCATGATTAGCATATTTGATAATCGACTTAAAGCTTTTAATTCCGTCAGGCAGTTGGATCGAAGTATAGCCTGCGGTCGGCGACATAGTCACATCGGTCAGTTTCGTAAAAGCCGACAGGTCAATGTCGCCCAACGAAACTTGCCATGCTTTGGTCGGCAGCTTTGTCAGATTGGTACACAAATCCAATCCGTCGAGGGTAAGTCCGGTAGCATCCATAGAAGTCGTTATATTGATCTCCGTCACCTTAGCCAGCATCTCCTCCGTAATCACCGTATTGATATCTCCGACGGGATTGACGGTTTCGTCGTCCAGAATAGCCTTGCGCAGCACGGCATTCATCGACGCAGCAGCCTCCGTACGCTCCTCATCGACGCACCACCAGGTAACGGATACGCCATAGTCGGAATACTGGCTGGCCATCGCAGACTTTTGAGCCAGCGTAGCGATGATCATGGTACCGTCGGCGAACATATTCGTACCGCTGGATGCATAGTCAGCCGATGCGAAAGTGGTAATGGGCATCTCGTGGATGTCCACGGTCGTCATTTTGGGGCAAGACTGCAACCAGAACATTTCGACAGTCGATGCGGAACCGGTCAAATCCAAAGTTTCGAGCGATTTGGCTCCCTCGACAACCACTTTCTTCAATGCCGGACAATTGGAAAGATTGATCTTGGACAAGTTGGCCTGGTCGTTGGAGAACTTGAGCTCAAACGTCGTCAAGTTTTCAAGCCCACTCACATTGAGACTCGACCACAAACCATTGGCCGGAGAGAGCGACACCCTTGTCAGCTTCTTATTGTTCGACAGCGTAATACCATTCAGTTCGTCGCAATTCGAATTGACAACAAGCACCTCCAAGTTGGGGAAACGCTCAATATACATCAAACTCTTTACCTTGCCCCCGAAACCAGTCGAATAAATTTCCGTTACGCTTTCGGCCTCAGCCTGCGAGAGCAGACCGTCTCCATTCGCATCGTATTCACTCAACAGATAAGCACGCAGGTTGGTGTCCATGCCCGAAGAGAGGTCTTCCGCCTTGAACTCCGTCACATTATAGAGTTTATTGGCCGCCGTGGTCAGCGGAGTCGTGAACTTACGGGTCAAAATCTCTTTATTCACATCACCGGCATCCCAACTGTAATAACTGTGAACGATCTTCAGCGAAACACCCTTCGTAAACTCGATCCCGGCAGGTACGACAAAATGCACCTCGGTAGCAACATCCGTCTTGAGCGTTACGTCCGATGCACAAGTCACCGTAATGGATTTACCCTCGCCCGAGAAAGTCATGGCAGGCACTTCACCACTGAAATCCAGCGCATAAGCACCGGCGATAGACTCGTCGTTGTTACCCGTAAGGATCAGTTTGTTGAACGTATCGGTACCCGTCAGTTTGAAACGCAGCACGGCACCCACCGAACGGAACGCCAACGATGTATGATCTTCGCCTACGGCCGCCATCGGGTTGAGCGTCGTAGCGAAAGTTCCCTCGGCGAACGTCTGCACGGCAGGAATCTCCAGACCGGAAACGGTCGTTCCTTCCAGCGTAGCACCTGCAGCATAAGGATAATAGGCGAAAGCCTTCGCAGCCTCCGTACCCTCAGCATCGGTCGCATCGCCCGTGAAAGTCGCGGATGCAGCGTTGTCATCCTTGGTGGTAAATTTCGCGTTCACGAACTTCGTCCCGGAGAAAATACCGAGCGCATCGTTCGCCGACCACCGTACATCAGCACCTTCCAACGAAGTACGGGTACCTTCTACCGAAGCGGTGATTTCATAGCTCCTTGCTTAACTTCCGGCGCAACCGTCGTATCCTTCGTACAGGAAACCGAAGCAGCCAAAACGGCTGCACAACCAAAACAAGCTAAAAATCTTTTCATAATAATTCGGAAGGTTGAGGGGTTATTCATAGGTTTCCTCTTCGAACGAAGCGACAGAATTGCCGAAACCGTTCTCGATTGCAAATTCTGCAATACTTAACTCCGGAGCGACGTATGTCCTCCGTTCCGCAACATTTAATTTTTCCATAAACGATTAAAATAATTAAGGTTAATAATTGATGAATTTTCAGCAATAAAATTATTATTTTTTTACTATCAAAACAATTTCAAAGTAAAAGAAAGCAAGATTTCTTTGACATTCAAAATATTACATCTTGAATATCAGCATCTTAAACACTAATCAATTGTGCTTTTTTTTGTTTATAGAAATAAATTGTTAAATCAGAAAAACCAATACATTTTCCAGCCTGGCAGGAAAAGACACAACCTGTATAAAAAACTAATGAATTAATTTTGTGTCACTTACACAAATACGAAGAAAAAACGGGAACGCATTCTGCGATAAAAATCCGCCGATTTTTTTGTTATTTCATTTTTGTTATATACTTTTGAACCACTCGAAATCGAGAAAGTTGCTGTTTTAGCTCAGCGGTAGAGCACTTCCTTGGTAAGGAAGAGGTCCCGGGTTCAAGTCCCGGTAACAGCTCGTGAATTTGTAAAGCTGATTATTAATCAAAATAAATAACAAGTAAAGCTATGGCTAAAGAGAAATTTGAACGTTCGAAACCGCACGTTAACATTGGTACTATCGGTCACGTTGACCACGGTAAAACCACTTTGACTGCTGCTATCACTACTGTGTTGGCTAAAAAAGGTCTTTCAGAATTGCGTTCTTTCGATTCTATCGACAACGCTCCTGAAGAAAAAGAAAGAGGTATTACTATCAATACTTCTCACGTAGAATATCAAACTGCAAATCGTCACTATGCTCACGTTGACTGTCCGGGTCACGCCGACTATGTGAAAAACATGGTTACGGGTGCTGCTCAGATGGATGGTGCAATTATTGTTTGTGCTGCAACTGATGGTCCGATGCCTCAGACTCGTGAACACATTCTGTTGGCTCGTCAGGTAAACGTACCTCGTTTGGTTGTTTTCTTGAACAAGTGTGATATGGTTGATGATGAAGAAATGTTGGAATTGGTAGAAATGGAAATGCGTGAGTTGCTTTCATTCTATGATTTCGATGGCGATAATACTCCTATTATTCGTGGTTCTGCATTAGGTGCTTTGAATGGTGTTCCTCAATGGGAAGATAAAGTAATGGAGTTGATGGATGCAGTTGATACTTGGATTCCATTGCCTCCGCGTGATATTGATAAACCTTTCTTGATGCCTGTTGAAGACGTGTTCTCTATCACTGGTCGTGGTACTGTTGCTACAGGTCGTATCGAGGCTGGTATTATCCATGTAGGTGACGAAGTTGAAATTCTTGGTTTGGGTGAAGATAAGAAATCAGTTGTTACTGGCGTTGAAATGTTCCGTAAATTATTGGATCAAGGTGAAGCTGGTGATAATGTTGGTTTGTTGTTGCGTGGTATCGACAAAAACGAAATCAAACGTGGTATGATTTTGTGTAAGCCGGGTCAGGTTAAGGCTCACTCTAAGTTCAAAGCTGAGGTTTATATCTTGAAGAAAGAAGAAGGTGGTCGTCATACTCCGTTCCATAACAAGTATCGTCCTCAGTTCTACTTGCGTACTATGGACTGTACAGGTGAAATCACTTTGCCGGAAGGAACTGAAATGGTAATGCCTGGTGATAACGTAACTATTACAGTTGAGTTGATCTACCCGGTTGCATTGAATGTAGGTTTGCGTTTTGCTATCCGTGAAGGTGGACGTACTGTAGGTGCAGGCCAGATTACAGAACTTCTTGACTAATCACTAGATAATTAATATGATCAGTTCTCGGTCGTAAGACACCGGGAACTGATTTTTACGGGAGTAGCTCAGTTGGTAGAGCACCGGTCTCCAAAACCGGGTGTCGGGAGTTCGAGCCTCTCCTCCCGTGCTAAACTTGAAAGAATATGTTTCAGAAAGTAGCAAATTATTGTAAAGAATCTTACGACGAATTAGTCCATAAAGTATCATGGCCGACTCGTAAAGAACTTTCTAGTAGCGCAGTGGTTGTTTTATATGCTTCCCTACTCATTGCGCTAGTTGTTTTTCTTATGGATTCAGCCTTCCAGTTTGTAATGGAGGATATTATCTATCCGCACTAATTAATTGAATAAAATGTCTGAGATTGAAAAAAAGTGGTACGTATTACGTGCTGTTAGTGGAAAAGAAAGCAAGGTTAAGGAGTATCTTGATGCTGACATTAAGAACAGTGATCTTAGCGAGTATGTGTCTCAGGTGTTGATTCCTACCGAGAAAGTGTATCAGGTTCGCAATGGTAAGAAAATTGTGAAAGAAAGAAGTTATCTTCCCGGATACGTTTTAGTCGAGGCCGCTTTGGTCGGTGAAGTTGCTCATCATTTGAGAAACACTCCGAATGTAATCGGCTTCTTGGGAGGTTCCGAAAATCCGGTTCCTTTGAGACAATCGGAAGTGAATCGTATACTTGGTACGGTGGATGAACTTCAGGAAGGTGGTGAGGAACTTAATGTACCTTATACCGTAGGAGAAACAGTGAAAGTTACCGTTGGACCGTTCAGTGGCTTCAGTGGTCTCATTGAAGAAGTGAACACCGAAAAACGGAAGTTGAAGGTTATGGTTAAGATCTTCGGACGTAAAACTCCGTTGGAACTTGGCTTTATGGATGTCGAGAAAGAATAATGCATTCTGTTACGTGCATTGGACTTTCGCTATAATTAATATATAAAAATTAGAAACAAAATGGCTAAAGAAGTTGCTGGACTAATCAAATTACAGATTAAAGGAGGCGCTGCAAATCCATCACCTCCCGTTGGACCTGCTTTGGGTTCTAAGGGTATTAATATCATGGAATTTTGCAAGCAATTCAATGCCAGAACCCAGGACAAAGCAGGTAAAATTTTACCTGTAATCATTACCTACTACGCAGATAAGTCTTTTGATTTTGTTATCAAGACTCCTCCCGTAGCTATTCAATTGCTTGAATTGGCTAAGATTAAGAGTGGTTCTGCTGAGCCTAACCGTAAGAAGGTTGCCGAAATTACTTGGGAACAAGTTCGTACGATTGCTCAGGACAAAATGGTTGACTTGAACTGCTTCACTATCGAGTCTGCTATGACTATGGTAGCTGGTACAGCTAGAAGTATGGGTATCGCTGTAAAAGGGGAATTCCCGGGTAATAACTAATAAACTTCAATTATAATGGGTAAACTGACAAAAAATCAAAAGTTGGCTGCAGAAAAAATTGAAGCAGGGAAAGCATACTCACTGAAAGAAGCTGCACAGTTAGTTAAAGATATTACTTTTTCTAAGTTTGATGCTTCATTAGATATTGACGTACGTTTAGGTGTAGACCCTCGTAAAGCTAACCAGATGGTTCGTGGTGTAGTTTCGCTGCCTCACGGAACAGGTAAGCAAGTACGTGTTTTGGTTCTGTGTACACCTGATGCTGAAGCTGCTGCAAAAGAAGCTGGCGCTGACTATGTTGGTCTTGATGAATATATTGAAAAGATCAAAGGTGGATGGACTGATATTGATGTGATTATCACTATGCCGTCTATCATGGGTAAGATTGGTGCGCTGGGTCGTGTGCTTGGTCCTCGTGGATTGATGCCGAACCCGAAAAGCGGTACTGTAACTATGGATGTAGCTAAGGCTGTTAAGGAAGTTAAGCAAGGTAAGATTGACTTTAAGGTTGATAAGAGCGGTATCGTTCATACTTCAATTGGCAAGGTTTCTTTCACTGCAGATCAGATTCGTGATAATGCGAAAGAATTTATCGCTACTATCATTAAATTGAAACCAAGTTCAGCTAAGGGTACTTATATTAAGAGTATTTATCTTTCAAGTACTATGAGTAAGGGTATCAAGATTGATCCCAAAACTGTAGAAGAAAACTAACAATAAGGAGGAATCATGAGAAAGGAAGATAAAGGCGTTATTATTGGTCAGTTGGCTGAAACCGTTAAGCAATACGGACATTTCTATTTGGTTGACACAACTGCTATGGATGCAGCTAAGACAAGTGAACTGAGAAGAAAATGTTTCAAAGCAGGTATTAAGCTGGTTGTTGTGAAGAATTCTTTGCTTCACAAAGCTCTGATGAGCATGGAAGGTGTTGATTTCTCTCCGTTGTTCGATTCTTTAAAAGGTACAACTTCAGTAATGTTTAGCGAAGTAGCTAACGCTCCTGCAAAGTTGTTGAAAGAATACAAAGAGGACATTCCTGCATTGAAGGCAGCTTATGCTGAAGAAGGTTTCTATGTAGGTGCAGATCAACTGGATGCTCTCTGCAATATCAAGAGTAAGAATGAGGTTATCGCTGACATTATTGCATTGTTGCAATCACCGGCGAAGAATGTTATTTCAGCTCTTCAATCAGGTGGTAACACCATTCATGGAGTACTTAAAACTCTGGGCGAACGCGCCGAATAATCAATTTTATAATCAATTAGTAACAAACAATTAAAATCATACAAAAATGGCAGATTTGAAAGCTTTTGCAGAACAATTAGTTAACTTGACAGTAAAAGAAGTTAATGAACTTGCAACTATCCTTAAAGAAGAATACGGTATTGAACCTGCTGCTGCAGCTGTAGCTGTTGCTGCTGGTCCTGCTGCTGGTGCAGCTGCTGCTGAAGAAAAAACATCTTTTGATGTAGTTTTGAAGAGCGCTGGTGCTGCAAAATTGCAGGTTGTTAAAGCCGTTAAAGAAGCATGTGGTCTTGGCTTGAAAGAAGCTAAAGACATGGTAGACGGTGCTCCTAGCACAGTAAAAGAAGGCTTGGCTAAAGACGAAGCTGAATCACTGAAGAAAACTTTGGAAGAAGCTGGAGCTGAAGTTGAGCTTAAATAATATTAGCCTGAGTATCAGGTAATACGGTTAGGAATCCTCTGGTAGAGGATTCTTAACCTTTTTGTGTCTATATTATTATTAAGTTCTACAAAATATTAACAAATGTCTTCAAATACTGAAAATCAAAGAGTTAATTTTGCTTCCATCAAGAATCCGATGAAGTATCCGGATTTCTTGGAAGTGCAATTGAAGTCATTCCAAGACTTTTTACAGTTGGATACCCCGCCCGAAAAGCGTAAGAATGACGGGCTGTATAAGGTGTTCGCTGAAAACTTCCCTATTGCTGACACTCGTAATAACTTTGTCCTTGAATTCTTGGACTATTACATTGATCCGCCTCACTATTCAATAGACGAGTGTTTGGAGCGCGGGCTCACATACAGCGTGCCTTTGAAAGCAAAACTGAAGTTGTATTGTACTGATCCTGATCATGAAGATTTCGATACGGTTATTCAGGATGTTTATCTGGGTCCTATTCCGTATATGACTCCGAAAGGAACTTTTGTTATTAATGGTGCTGAGCGTGTAGTTGTTTCTCAGTTGCACCGTTCTCCGGGCGTGTTCTTTGGTCAGAGCGTACATGCTAACGGTACGAAATTGTATTCTGCCCGTATTATCCCGTTCAAAGGTTCATGGATCGAATTCGCAACAGATATCAATAATGTGATGTATGCGTATATCGACCGTAAAAAGAAATTGCCTGTTACTACTCTGTTAAGAGCTGTAGGTTTTGAAAATGATAAAGATATCCTCGAAATCTTCAATTTGGCTGAAGACGTTAAGGTTAATAAGACTAACTTGAAGAAAGTCGTAGGAAGAAAACTCGCTGCTCGTGTTTTAAAAACATGGACAGAAGATTTCGTAGATGAAGACACAGGTGAAGTTGTTTCTATTGAACGTAATGAGGTTATTATCGACCGTGAAACTGTGATTGAAGAGGATCATATCGATGAAATTATAGACTCAGGCGTTCAGAATATCCTTGTTCACAAGGAAGAAGCGAATTCATCCGACTACTCTATTATATTTAATACCCTTCAGAAAGACCCGAGCAACTCTGAAAAAGAGGCTGTACTTTACATTTACCGTCAGTTGCGTAATGCAGATCCGGCTGATGATGCCAGTGCTCGTGAGGTTATCAATAACCTGTTCTTCTCTGAAAAAAGATATGACCTTGGCGAGGTAGGACGTTACAGAATCAACAAAAAGTTGGGACTGACTACGGACATGGATGTGAAGGTATTGACAAAACAAGATATTATTGAAATCATTAAGTATCTGATTGAGCTGATTAACTCTAAAGCGGATGTTGATGATATTGACCACTTGAGTAACCGTCGTGTACGTACTGTAGGAGAACAGTTGTCCAATCAATTTGCGATTGGTCTGGCACGCATGTCTCGTACCATCCGTGAGCGTATGAATGTGCGTGACAATGAAGTGTTTACTCCGATTGATTTGATTAATGCGAAGACTATTTCTTCTGTTATCAATTCATTCTTTGGAACAAATGCTTTGTCGCAGTTCATGGATCAAACTAATCCATTGGCTGAAATCACTCACAAGCGTCGTTTGTCAGCGTTAGGACCTGGTGGTCTGTCACGTGAACGTGCTGGTTTTGAGGTTCGTGACGTACACTATACTCATTATGGTCGTTTGTGTCCGATTGAAACTCCTGAAGGTCCGAATATCGGTTTGATTTCTTCTTTGTGTGTGTATGCTAAGATTAATGAGCTTGGCTTTATTTCAACTCCTTATCGTAAAGTAGCTGATGGTAAGGTGGATATATCTGATGAAGGTATTGAATATCTGACAGCCGAAGAGGAAGAGGATAAGATAATCGCTCAGGGTAATGCTCCATTGGATGATGAAGGCAAATTTGTTCGTGAGAAAGTAAAAGCTCGTCGTGATGCTGATTATCCTGTTGTTACTCCTGACCAGGTAGAGTTGATGGATGTTTCTCCACAGCAGATTGCTTCTATCGCTGCTTCTTTGATTCCGTTCTTGGAACAT
>OGMB01000539.1_pt1 | contig 20530 bp, 19 predicted proteins | sample 1573001 | NCBI WGS metagenome assembly OGMB01 (sample SAMEA2581921, study PRJEB24529) | metagenome | biome: Human gut stool | place: China | collected 2011
CAATCGTTGCAGCCGCAAATAAAACCGTCATAATACCATATGCATTTTTATACAGGCAGATGGTTGTCACAACCGCGTATATGATTGCCGCAAATCCACCCGTTCCAAACCGGGTTGCCCGTTCCTTCATATCCTGATTATCTACATATGGCATCATCTGTTTTGGCTCTTGTTCCTGTATATTCTGATTGTTCAAATTTTCTTGTTTTTGTTCATTTCCCATATTGAAAACGCTCCTTTCCAGATACGTTCTATCTTATTCGTCGTTATCCTCTTCATCCTCATAGATCAATATATCTCCCGGCTGGCAGTCGAGGGCCTTACAGATCGATTCCAATGTGGAAAACCGCACCGCCTTCGCCTTGTTATTCTTCAAAATCGACAGATTCGCAAGCGTAATATCAACTTCCTTCGCAAGCTCTGTCAGCCCCTTTTTCTTCTGTGCCATCAGCACATCCAGATTCACCTTTATCGCCATATCACCACCGCCTTTTCTTATATGGTAACGTCCCTAAATCGTAAAATCATTTTCTTCCTTGTACTGCACCGCTTTGTCAAACACGATGGCAAGCACGCGGGAGAAAAGACCTGCGATCAAAAATACTACAACAATGATAAATACAGCTGGCGTGAAGTAAAGTGGAATCCTGCAAAGCATCACCGCCATGATTGCGAAGCTGTATATGCCCATCCGGTTCAGGCTCTTCACATTTTCCTTCACGAAGCAGTCATCCGCAAGCACCGTCCGAAACATCTTCCGGAGCTCTCTTAGAATCAGCACTGCGAACACGCCTGCCGTCATGAAGATCAGCACCATCCAGATATAATATTCTCCGAAAAATGGATTGATCACAGTTCCATACCATTTGAATGACACCGGTAAAGTCAGCGTCACAACCATTCCAACAAAATACATGATATCCAGCAGGACCTTCGTCGCGCCGGCAATTTTATTTTCTTTCATACCTATATGTCCTCCTACATCTTTTCTAAACTGTGCGTTTTATTTCTTAACCTTTCTACACTTTACACGATTCATTATTGAATGTCAATATATTTTTATTGTTTTTCGATAACTTTTTATTGTTTATCAACCACATGAGGAATTGTGCATAAAAAAGAGACATTATGATCACTCATAATGTCTCTTCCAATCTTCTGTTATGTATTCCGATTAATGCACATATGCTGCTGCACCTGGTGCTGCCGGCAATGGGTTTGGAGCATCCTCACCCTTTGGAATAATCACGATCTGAATTGCTTCCAGTCTCTTTGCTAAACCGGATGTACCTGCGATTGAGCCATTCTTTGCCCAGCCGAGCCAGCCATAAGTCTGTGCATGTACACGATAGTATACATCATAGTACTGTGCCAGCTGGCCTGTTAACTGAATACGGATTGCCTCCAGACGCTTTCCTTCTCCTCTTGTTCCAGATGCTGCTCCATTATACTTCCAGCCCTGTGACCAGCCATAAGTCTGTACATGTGTTGCATATGCAATACCACCGCTGATATTATTCAACTGTGCATTGTTTACCTTGATCGAGATTGCTTCGAGTCTCTTTCCCTCTCCGCTTGTTCCGGAGATAGAACCATCACTTACCCATTTCTGGTTACCATATGACTGTACATGTGTCATGTAAGAAACTGCACCTGAACCATTGGTTGTCGGGTTCTTACCCATATCTACGAATCCACCACCGATCGTTCCATCAAAGCCCTCGTAATCCGTTGGATAATCTGTCTTTGGCATAATGATAATCTGGATTGCTTCCAGTCTCTTTGCCTGTCCTGCAGTTCCTGCATAAGCACCATTCTTTACCCAGCCAAGCCAGCCATAAGTCTGTGCCTGTACACGATAATAAATATCATACTTGTTCTTGTTTGTACCAGTCAGGCGGATCTGAATTGCCTCCAGACGTTTTGCCTCTCCACTTGTACCAGATGTTTCACCATCTTTTTTCCATGTTTTCTCCCAGCCCTTTGACTGAATATGTGTACGGTACTCAACGCCAACACCATACCCTGGCTCTACAATGATCTGGATTGCTTCCAGACGTTTTCCTGCTCCGACTGTTCCGGATGTTCTTCCGTTCAAAGTCAATTTTCTCTCCCAGCCTTTTGACTGTACATGGGTTCTATACCCAACATTCGGATAACGCTCACCCTCGCTGTTATACCAGTATGCTTCCGATGTAATGCCATTTGTCATTACTAGTCCAACCAGCATCATGAATGCCATCAGGACGGCTGTCACCCTTTTCCAACATTTTTTGCCTCTCATCCCTTTAAATCCTCCTTTTTTATCCTACGTTTCCATGGTTATTAAAACTATATAGCCAGAAACTACATTTAGTATAACACATGATAATAAATTTGCAATAACTTTGTTTTTTTTACATTCTATTTACAAAACAAAAGAAGGAGCACAAGCAATACCTGTGCTCCTTACCGTCAAAAACAACGTTCTTTATTTCACTGTTAAATTTGGATATCCATCTTTAATCATCGCTTTCAACATTGATTTCATAAACGGATCAGTCGGTTTCTCAAAGATCAATGAAAAGCTGACAGTCATACCATCAATACGGAGATTATCGGCAACCATCTCCGCTTCCACCAGATTCTTTCCCGTACCGGGATAACGCACCGTTGCCAAGGCGTCCAAAATCAATTTCGGATATAAAGTCATCATTCTGTTATTATTTACTTGTTTTCAACCCGCTTCGTTTACTGCGGTTGTAACTGCGATACTCATCCAATTCTATTTCCACATCGGGTTCATGCAACTCCTTCTCTTGCGGCAGACGGAACTTCATATATTTTATATTCAAACCACGATCCAACCATTGTTGTTCATAATAGGTACGGATGCCTAGTATGTCATCCACCAAACCGGAATGATACAAATCTTCGGTCATAAACTCTACCGGCAATTTGTTTTCCTCTACCATATAGCGGGTGTAAGTAAACATAAAATTACTGTCGGTCTTCAAATGAATCAGTCCGTCCGGCTTCAAAAACTTACGATAACGTTCCATAAAGTATGTGGAAGTAAGACGTTTAGTCACTTTCTTCATCTGTGGATCAGAGAAAGTCAGCCATATCTCACTCACCTCGCTCGGAGCAAAAAAACGATCGATGATTTCGATATTGGTACGCAAAAAAGCCACATTCGTCATGCCATCTTTCAGCGCTTCCGTCGCACCGGTCCACATACGGGCCCCTTTTATATCTACACCGATAAAATTTTTATCGGAATACATACGACCCAGCCCTACGGTATATTCACCTCGTCCGCATCCCAGTTCCAGAACTATCGGATTATCGTTCTTAAAAAAGTCACGGTTCCAATTCCCCTTCATATCGAACGTAACGTTATCGGCCACCGAATAAGGGTATTCAAACACGTGCGGATACTCCCGCATATCAGCAAATTTCTCCAGTTTTCCTTTTCCCATGAAAATTAGTCTATCATTAATTTGTTTCCACAGGCAAAGGTAGGAATATCCTGTGAAAGAGAAAAAAAATAGACCTGCAATTCACTTGCAGGTCTATTTTTCTTCTCTTTCTATTTTCTATATTATTCAGAAATTGCCTCAACGGACTCTCCCAATTCTTTCTTCAGATCTTCATAGAAAGCAGCATGTGATGCTTCTACATAAGGAGCCAGGAACAAGAAACCGATCCCCAAAGTAAAACAACACAGAATAGCCCAACCAATGAAGCTCAAATCCAACAAGAACATCTTCATCTTATGACCGGACATCATCGCCATACTTTTCTCTATGGCAGCATTGTACTGCAACTCCGGATAATCTTTCAGAATAAAGAGCGTCATGGCATATGAATAGGACTTCATGATGCCCGGAATGACAAGCAGCAACGTCCACAGGAATGTATAGACTGTAGTCAGTAGCATTGTACCCAATATCCGTCCGTAGTCTTTAAACCCGTCGAAAAGACGGGCAAAATCCAGCTTTATTCCACGAATCACATCCAAAAAAAGGACAGTATAGCCGAATCCCAAGGGTAGGAGCAACAAAGCAATGAGACTAAAGGAGGACGAAGCCACCGACTCCATAATACGATAGGGCAGCGTAGGGGCATTCATCACCAGTCCATAGACCAAGGTAATAACCGCACCCAGTCCCCAATTACCGGTCAACGCATCGATTGCCCGATTCTTCAATTCTGAATTTGTTTTCATAAGAATCTATTTTTCTATTAGTCTAAAACTGTCACCCAATTATGTGTATCAGGTTCATCACCATACTGGATAGCACGCAGTTTGTTATACAGTTTTGTACAAACAGGACCCGGCTTTCCATCTTTAGAGATAATGTACGATTTCTTGTTCTCCAAATCATCAATACGCTGGATAGGACTGATAACAGCCGCCGTACCGCAAGCCCCTGCTTCCTCGAAGGTTTCCAGTTCTTCTTCAGGAACCGGACGACATTCTACCTTTATACCCAAATCCTCGGCCAGCTGCATCAAACTCTTATTCGTTATAGAAGGCAGAATAGAAGATGATTTTGGTGTAATGTAAGTATTATTTTTAATGCCGAAGAAATTAGCCGCACCACACTCGTCAATGTACTTCTTTTCTTTGGCGTCTAGATAGAATTCGCACGAATATCCCAAATCATGGGCTTTCTTATTGGCACGCAGGCTGGCAGCATAGTTGCCGCCCACCTTAAAGCGTCCGGTTCCATAAGGTGCGGCACGGTCGAACTCACGGATAATAACATAAGGATTAGTAGAAAAACCACCTTTGAAATAAGGACCTACCGGAGTTACGAATACCACAAACAGATATTCATTGGCAGGGTGAACCCCCACCTGAGCACCTGTACCAATCAGTAACGGACGAATATAAAGAGCCGCACCACTTTCGTATGGAGGAATGAAACGCTCGTTGGCTTTCACCACCTTCTTTATAGCGGCCACAAACTTTTCTGTAGGAAGTTCCGGCATCAGAATACCGTCACAAGTACTTTGCAAACGTTCCGCATTGGCTTCAGGACGGAAAATACGGATTTTACCGTCTTTTCCACGATAAGCCTTCAACCCTTCAAACGCTTCTTGCCCATAGTGCAGACAAGTGGCGGCCATGTGAATATTCAACGTTTCTTCCGAACAAAGTTCCAACTCTCCCCATGCACCGTCACGATAGTAGCAACGTACATTATAGTCTGTCTTCATATAGCCGAAGGACAGATTTGCCCAATCAATCTCTTTCATAGTGTATCTTAATTATGTTATTATTTACGAATGAGAGCAAAATTACGTTTTATATTTGCAAATTCCAATCAAAACAGCTTTTTTATTTATAGCTTTTATAATTTGCCAATATGTCAATGTGCTAAGGTACAAATATGCCATGCAGAATATAGCGCAGCCAATTGGCACATTAGCATATTGTCACATTGAAACATTATTATCCAACATTTTCTTTATCTCCTCATCGGCTTTATAAAGTTTATCCCGGCAAAACTTGATTAATTCCTGTGCCTCTTTCAGGTTCACACCTAAACTGTCTATGTCCAACTCATTACTGTCTATGCGTGATACGATTTCTTCCAGACGTTTCATAGCCTGTTCATAGGTTTGTTTCTTTGCTGCCATACTTCGTTTTATTTTTTAGTTACTATACTCTTTATTTCTCCTTTGGCAAAACGGGTGGTAAGTTCATCACCCGGCTGCAATACAGAAGCATCGATCACCGCCTTGCCATTTTTCAGCGTGATACTATATCCCCTTTTCAACAAATTTTCGGGAGATGCCGCCTTCAATTCCTGCTCCAAAAGTTGGAGCCGATGCTTTTCCTTTACCAGACGACGCTGTGAAACGATGCCCAACCGAGTTTCCATCATTTTTAAACAATGGGTTTCTTTTGTCAGACGGGATTGCAGGCCTACTTCCAAATGTTTCATGATTCGTTCCTGGCGATAATGTTCCTCTTTCAGCCTCATCCGCGTCTGCATGGGAATACGTTCTACCATCCGGTTCAGCCGGGTATTTTCCCGTTCCATACGGGTAGAGATAGTATGAAGTACAGCCGATGCATAATCTTCAAGAACCTTGGCAGTTTCATGCAAATGATTTATAAGATACTCGGCAGCAGCAGTAGGTGTCTTGACACGAGTATGAGAAACAAAGTCCAACACCGTATCGTCACGCTCATGCCCTATACCGGTTATAATAGGTATAGGAAACTGGGCACAATTAGCAGCCAACTCATATGTATCGAACCCCGAAAGGTCGGACGTGGCGCCTCCGCCACGGATAATAACCACGACATCCCAATCATCACGACAGGCATGGATAGCATCCAATGCAGTAATGACAGATTGTTCTACCCGTTCCCCCTGCATAATAGCAGGAAACAAATGCGGATAAAAAACAAAACCGTAGGGATTCTGTTCCAGTTGATTACAAAAATCACCATAACCGGCAGCCGTAGCCGAGGAAATAACGGCTATGCGTTGCGCCAGCAAAGGAATCTCTAGTTCCTTATTCAAAGTCAGCACACCTTCTTCTTCCAATTGCTTCAAGATTTCGCGACGGCGACGCGCCATATCCCCCAATGTATAAGTAGGATCTATATCCTGCACAGTAAGCGAGTAACCATACAATTCATGAAACTCCACAGCCACTTTCACCATCACTTTAATACCTGCAACAAAAGCCTGCCCGGTTTCCTCTTCAAAATAAGGCTTCAGCAAACGGTAGACATTGCTCCAAATAGTCCCCCTTGCCTTAGCTATCAGATTATTCCCCCGTGGCTCTTTCTGTACAAATTCCAAATAGCAATGACCGGAATAATTGGAACGTACATCACTCAGCTCTGCCTGAACCCAATAAGTATCGGGCAGACAAGCATGAATGCTGCGCTTAACCAACGCATTCAGTTCATATAAAGAAAGAGGATGTTCTTCCATTATTTTTTCTTCTCCAATTCTATTTGACAAGCTTTCCAGATATCAGGCACACCATAACCGTAAATATTATCCGGATACTCTTTACGGTCTCCTGCATTCCGCACCGCCTCCACCACATGCTTGGCAGTGAGCCAGGGACAAGCCTGCCAGAAACAGGCTACCAACCCGCACAATGTAGGCGATGCGAAAGAAGTACCATTGGCATGAGAAACCGTTCCATCATTACCCGCTACGGCCGAAGCAACTCCCACCGCCATCACATCCGGTTTTACACGGCCATCTGTAGTATTTCCTACAGAAGAGAAATCAGCATTAACCAGATTCCGGTCCGCCGCCCCCACTGTAATAACATTTTCCGCATCTCCCGGAGGTGTGATTTTTTTCCATGTGCCACGCCCCGAATTTCCGGCACTGCATACCAACACCAATCCTTTATCGGCAGCCAAAGAAGCGGAATGAGACATCAATGAATAATGCCCGTCCAAATCACGGTACCGGTAATTCATGGTCGTATCATCAAACTCATAATATCCCAATGAAGTGTTAACCACATCCACTCCCACACTATCGGCAAATTCCAAAGCTTCCGCCCAATAATCCTCTTCCACAGGCTGTTCCGTATCATCATCCTCACTACGGAGAAGCCAATATGAAGCTTCGGGAGCCGTGCCGACCAATACATTCGGCTTATTGGCAGCCATACAAGACAACACTTTCATGCCGTGATAGTTCTCGGCATAAATATCCGAGTGAGAATTTACAAAATCGCGTGTTCCCAACAAGTCCATTCCTTTGAAAACACTGATTTCATCAGCATTATAAAAACCTGCATCAATGACCGCTATCTGCATCCCCTTCCCACGAAAACCTGCAGCGTGAAGACTGTCCCCATGATGAACAGCAATCTGCCGCCACGCATCCCCATAATAGTTATTACTCTTTGTCACCTTATTGGTCACCTCTTTTTTACGGTCGGCATTGCGGGCAGGGATACTGTCGGGAGCTGTCCACACTTTCCGGACAGCTGTCACAAAAGGCAATGCCGCCACTTTATCAATAACCGACGTGTCGGATACCTGCACTACCACTGTATTGTTCCATTTACTTTTGGATACAAGCTGTGCTCCTTTTCCAACCAGCATATCTATATAGCTCCGGCACACAGGAATATCTGTAGAATCAACGGGCAATCCCTGTTTCATGCGACGCTCCAAAGCACGTTCGGACAAATAAGCCGAAGGCTTGTCCAATGCATAGGTTGTTTCCGCCTTATCGCGAAAGTTTACACGATACTTATACGTTTTTACTTGTGCCGACATTTGTAAGGTGCATGCCAATAGCAAGCAGCCCACTATTCCTTTTTGACTATTCATTAATTCTATTCCGTTTATTTTTTTAAATGCAAAGATAAACAAACTTTTCCCTCACACTCATTTTTTGTGTACCTTTGCAGCCGAATTCAGGTTAAACAGGTAAAAAGACAGAAAATAAAGTATGGCAAAAACAGGAACCCCCACAGAATTGGGAACACAACCAATCGGAAAATTACTTTTACAATATGCAATACCCGCCATTATCGCTATGACGGCATCTTCCCTATACAATATGGTAGACAGCATCTTCATCGGTCACGGTGTAGGTCCTTTGGCTATTTCAGGACTGGCTATCACCTTCCCGCTGATGAATCTGGCGGCTGCATTCGGTTCACTGGTCGGTGTGGGTGCCTCCACATTAGTTTCCGTAAAATTAGGACAGAAAGATTATGCCACCGCCCAAAATATTTTGGGCAATGTAGTTACGCTGAACTTTATTATAGGTATAGGATTCAGTATATTAACCTTGCTTTTCCTCGATCCTATTCTCTACTTCTTCGGAGCAAGCCCGGATACCATCTCCTATGCACGAGACTACATGGTCATTATCCTGCTGGGCAATGTTATAACCCACATGTATTTGGGACTGAATGCCTTACTACGCGCTTCGGGGCATCCACAAAAAGCAATGACAGCCACCATCACCACAGTAATTATCAATACCATCCTTGACCCTATTTTTATCTATCTATTCCATTGGGGTATTCAGGGAGCCGCCATTGCCACCATTCTGGCTCAAATCATCGCACTGGTGTGGCAATTCAAAACCTTCACAAACAAGAACGAATTGCTCCATCTCCACCGAGGCATTTACAAACTGCGCGGTACAATTGTAAAAAACACCATCGCTATCGGTATGTCTCCGTTCCTGATGAATCTGGCAGCATGCTTCATTGTAATTTTCATTAACAAAGGTTTGAAAGAATATGATGGCGATCTGGCCATTGGCGCATTTGGTATTGTAAACCGGATTGTTTTCCTATTCGTCATGATCGTGATGGGGCTGAATCAAGGTATGCAACCCATAGCCGGTTATAATTTTGGCGCCCAACAATATCATCGTGTAAACCAAGTATTAAAACTTACCATTTATGGCGCCACCGCTGTTACAACAACCGGTTTTCTAGTAGGTGAACTGATGCCCGAATTGGCCGTATCCGCTTTTACCACTCATGAGGGACTGATACAGCTATCAGCTACCGGTTTACGCATTGTGGTCATATTTTTTCCCATTATCGGGTTTCAGATGGTAACGTCCAATTTTTTTCAAAGTATCGGCATGGCCGGTAAAGCCATCTTCCTGTCATTAACCCGACAATTATTATTCTTGCTTCCCAGCATCATCCTGCTCCCTCTTTGCTGGGGATCAGCAGGAATTTGGTGGAGTATGCCAATATCAGACTTGGCGGCAAGTGTTGTCGCAGGAATCATGCTTTACCGCCAGTTCAAGATTTTTAAGACCCACGGTAACAAATTAAAAGTTGAAAATTAAGAATTAAAAATTAGTTTCCTTATATTTGCCCACATAATCAATAGACAACGACTATGAACGAGCATTATGTTATCAACCTAGGACGCCAACTAGGCAGTGGAGGAAAAGAGATAGGCGAAAAACTGGCCCAAGAGTTTGGTATCGCCTTTTACGATAAAGAATTAATCAAGCTAGCTTCAGAAGAGAGCGGCCTGTGCAAGGAATTCTTTGAAAAAGCAGATGAAAAAGCTTCTCAAAGCATCATCGGCGGTCTATTCGGAACACGTTTTCCTTTTATCAGCGACGGAGCCATTCCCTATGGCAGTTGTCTGAGCAATGACGCTTTGTTCAAAATACAAAGCGACGTAATACGTGAACTGGCTGAAAAACAATCGTGTCTGTTTGTCGGCAGATGTGCCGACTACATTTTGCGTGACCATCCCCGTTGCGTTAATATATTCGTTTCTGCTTCCAAAGAAGCACGCATCGAAAGATTGATGCATATCCATCATATTTCTACAGAAGCCGCTGAAGAATTGATGGAAAAAGCAGATAAAAAACGGTCGGCTTACTATAATTATTATAGTTACAAAACGTGGGGAGCTGCCGAAACTTATCACTTATGTATTGATTCGTCCGTATTGGGGATTGACGGAACAGTACAATTCATCAAACAGTTTGTAAAATTAAAGTTAGGATTTTAACTACTTTAAAAATGGTATACAGACAATTCAAAGGGTTACCCCAGCTATAATGAAGGGACATGCCTGATTTTTTATTCCGTATTTAAAATAATTCAGGCACATCCCTTTATATTATACCATGGCAGGATAAATCAGAAAACATCAATCTTCAAACTTTTCCTATAAAATCAACCAATTCATTCACTTACGCAACATATCCCATAAGATTCCTATCGCCAATAATATAGAAATGATTACTATGAGCAGTTTCAAATATGCAGGGCTAATAATTAGCATAATTATCAGTCTGATATCCTGTACACACAACAAGAACTACCCCACAGCCTTCCAACCCGAATTGGCAAAGGCAGAAGCAATGATGTACAGATATCCCGACAGCGCACTGCATATATTACAGGGCATACAACCTGACATTCCTTCTGAAAATGAACAATATGCCACATGGGCATTATTGATGACACAAGCTCAATATAAAAACCAAATTGAACAATCCGATTCTTTAATAAATATCGCTTACTCTTATTTCACCAAACATGATAATGCACAAAGAAAGGCATTGGCGCTATATTATAAAGGTATCTTGCGCCATGAAAGTCATCATGCCGAAGATGCATTGTCATTTTATCTAGAAGCAGCGACTGAAATAGAGAAAACAAATGATTATCAATTAGGCTTTCTTATCAATTCAGAGGTAGGACTAATGTATCTGTATCGAAAACTAAATGATTATGCTATGGAATATTTTGAAAAAGCACATCATAATGCCGAACTATCCGACAACCAAACATACATAGCTTTCTCTTTCATATATATCGCCAGAGCATTTTCACAGAAAAAACAATATAATAAAGCGATAGAATATTATGAAAAAGCTATAAAAATAGGACAAGTGAATAACTATCCTACCATATTGGCAAGCGCCATGAACGAAACCAGTTTTTTATTTCTTAAAACAGGAGAAAATAAAAAGGCTCTTCAGTATGCAAAAGATTGTATTAAAATAAAAAAGACTGATCAAAGAATATTTTCATTGGGAGATACTTATCGCTATTTAAAAATGTACGATTCTGCATATTTTTACCTAAACCAAGCTTGCCTGTCACCTAATATCCATACAGCCCGTAGCGCCTATCAAGCACTATATTATATTAGTCAAGAAGAAAAAGATTACAAAAAGGCAGTAGAATACAGTAATAAGCTATGGTTCTATCAAGATTCAATAGGTAAAACAGATCGCAATAAAGCATTAATAGAGATGCAAGAAAAATATGATCAGCAAAAAATAATCAATGAAAATAATCTGTCACAAATAAAGAAAGACCGGATCATACGCAATGTGCTCATTGCCTTAATCATTTTGTCTTTCATCATAGCAATAACAAACTATCTATACCAACGAAAAATAGTCTCTCAAAAACAAGAGATATTGGAGAAAGAAGAAAAAATTCGTTATTTCACTATGAAAATACATGAAAATGAGACATTGATAAACCGCAACAAAATGCGGATAGAAGAACTTACGATCCAAATGGAAGGAAGCCTAGAGATAAAAGAACAATGGAAAGAACAAAATAAAATACGACAAGAAATACAACAACAGAATGAAACGCTGAAACTGGAGAACAATAACCTGCAAAATCATATAAGCAATTATGCCCAGTCATTAAAAGAAAAATCGAAAGAACTGGAAGCTATGGAACATCTATCAAAAGAAAACCAGTATCTACATAAACGCGAGGCTTTTTTATGTAACCAACTCATTAAGCAGACAGAATTATTCAATAAGCTAAAAACAACAAAGTATATAGACAACAAACTATGGCAAGAAATAAAAGAAAAAATAGATTTATTATTCGATAACTATACTAAAAGACTATGTCATCAGATACCTTCCTTAACAGACGGTGATATACAAATATGCTGTTTGATAAAACTACGGTTCAGCAACGGTGACATCGCCAACATGTTAGCCATCTCGCCCACATCTGTGTCCAAAAGAAAATTAAGATTAAAAGAACGCATCGTACAAGAAATAGGTTCATTAGGCGAAAATCAAAGCCTTGATTTATGGCTTATGGAATACTAAAAATAAACAATTGTCTATATCACCTCCCTATAAAAAAAGGTAATAAGCTAGTTATTAACTTATTACCTTTTTCCATTTGTCCACATGATATCTGCACGTTTTTAAGATTTATCCTCTAACTTTGCCCCAAACAAAACAATTAAAACAAACATAAAGTCATGAAGTTAAAAAGTATAAAGAAAAAGATATGGAGTATAGTTATTATCATAACTACATTAATAGGTATTTTGCCTGTACAAGCCAATACAACAGAAACTCCTGTTAAAGATGTAGAATTGGATGGCAGATGGGATGATCCTATTAGAAGTGCTGCTACCAATTGCCCCATAACTGTATTTACCGATGGCTATCTCCTTACTGTCAAGAACGTATCACCCGACCGTGATATGACCATCCGCATCACAGATATGGCAAAAGGGGGCGTCGTTTATGAAAATGATATTCCTGAAGTACAGAGCGCTTACATCACAATTTCTATTGCAAATTTCCCTGCAGAAGAATATAAACTAGAAATAACAGGTACACCTTCCGGACATTTAACGGGATATTTCACTCAAGAGTGACAGACCTGTTTTCATAACCCGACTAAAATATACCTAAACCGCTAACTTGATTCATTAGAAATTGGAACATGAAAGTTCCAATTTCTATGAATATAATTTGTCCAAAAAGTTCATTAAACAAATCCATATTAACGCAATAATATATGCTGAATTTCCTTCTTGACATAGCACCGGACAAAAGCCAGTTATTGCTAACCATCAAATTAGCAGGGATATTGCGGGAAAAGAAACAAGAGGTATACTATACCTATACCTCAAACCCTGCTTTTACGCCTGTACTATATGATAAAGGAATAAGCAACTGCGTACTTTATCCAGATGATTTCCGTTGGTTAAAGCCCGACCTAACGCTTCTGGATTGTCGGCATGCAGCACATGCCTCCCTCTATCGGCAGCTAGCCATTGACTATATTTTCATAGCCATGCAGTTGCCTGACCAAAAAAACATACAGGACAAAGATATTTCTATACTTTATCTGCCATCCACTCCCTACCTGTCATCCGGTTCCGGACCACGTTTGGAAACATTGACAAAGAGATTGCAGGATATTAAAAAAGACAAAGAAAGAAATATTATTGTCGGATTATTAGGAAAAGGAAATAAAAATTCAAAGATTCTAGAAGATTTTTATAGAGTTATAAAAAGAAGTTCCATCAGAAATCCCCGGTACCAATTCATATTATTGACCGACATACCAAATGTATATCAATCGTCTGAATTGCCCGACAACATGGAATTATTCCGCACGCTGAACCTTAACACCATATTACCATTATGCGATTTGGCTTTGACCGACTCACATTCTGACGCATGGCTGGATTGTACCTTTGCTCAAATACCGGTACTGAAATATTCGCCTAAAGATATGATAAACATAACTCCGATGAAATTGGAGCAACAAATAGAATATGCATTACAAAATAAAACAACACTAACACAAAAGGCGAAAGAGTTATGCGATTTCTTTGAGCGTAAGAATCGGGAAATAAACAAAATAGCCGATATGTTAATAGAAAGAGCAGGACGTAACAGATATAACTCATGCAGACTCCGGCCGCACACTTATTAAAGTAATTCAGCGTTCATACCTACTTCCACGTCCAAATGAACGTTAATCGCTCCAATGAATTTCTTTTTTTAAGTGATTGCGGCCGCTCCATGAGTTTTCTCTTATAAAACAAACCGGGTTATGACAGAATACGAACTTGATAAAATAAAGAAATCATTTGTCCGTTCCAATGCCAAGTGCCCTGTAGAGGTAGCTTGCCTGCTCACTGTTATAAAATATTACAACGGAAAAGAAACGGACATACATACATTGACCGAATGGTGCAAAATAAATGGAAAGCTTACCTTGGCAGGAATGAAACAAGGGGCTATATATTCCGGCATGAAAGCCGAAATATGTTTGCAAAACATTCATCAATTAACACAAAGAAAACTTCCCATCATCCTTTTCACTCTCAATGATTTCAATGTACCAGGATATGTAGTCTGTTACGGCATTCATGAATCCCGATTCATTATCTGGGAACCAGAATTCGGACTCATGCAATATTGGGCGGACGAAATGAAAACATTATGGATAAAAGGAATAGCCCTGACCCTCTTTCCCACACAAGATTTTATGAATTCGGCAAATCTCCATCTAAAATGGTGGGAAATATATAGCTGGAGCAAACTATGGAAAAGAAAGGTAGAACATTGGTACGAATATATATGGTTAAACGTACCTTTATTCCGCCAAATGGTATATAAGCTGGGTAAGAACAAATGAGATGTGAAAAGTAGGCACTCATAATCTTTCCTTCTCACTCTCTCCGGCACCACTACCCTTATATTTATTACGCGTAGCATTAAATTTATAGCGTACCGTCAGCATCACTTTCCTACTATCATAATTATTAATTTGCAAAGAAGATGCCCGGTTATAATACATACGGTTTCCAGACTTCATACCATGGAACAAATCCGTACCACTCAGTTTCACAGACATCCTATCCCCCCAAAAGAACTTTGTAACCCCGGCATCCACATAAAAAATATTCTTGGTTTCCGAACAATTCTCCATATCGCCTTTACTTTGATAATTCATTTCCACCGAAGCTATCCAACCGTGATTAAAATTAAATGTATTATTAAAAGCCCCCGTAAACATCGGTTTGTTCATCTTCAGCAATCCATCGGTAGTCTCCAGATCCAGCCATTGTTTCTGCACTCCCCAATTCAATTGCGGCGACCAGATTCCAAACTTAGGCGCCAATGACAAGAATGCTGAAACAGACTTCAAGCTATGAAGATTTTTGAAAGAAATAAGCGTTACCGCCGGATTATACTCCATTTGTTCCCCCCAGTAAATGATTGCATTTCTTCTGTCATTATAATCCACACTGAACTGCATAAACTTCCATGCCCCCATCAAAGAAACGTTATGCACCACCTCATGTTCCAATAACGGATTGCCGGACTGAAGCGTGAACCTATTGGCATACGTCACATTATTGCTCAACTGCTGGTAGGACGGACGACGCGTCTTTGCCGCATAACTAAGCTGTAACTGCACTCCGCCTATTTCAGAACCCAATGAAACACTCGGAAAGAAATTACTGAAATTCCGGCTTTGTCCTTCCATATATTTCCCATCCTCATAATAATCAAAGTTCACCCACTCATAACGTCCCCCCACGGAGAGTTGCCCTATGGGGGTATTGCGGCTATACTCTAAAAACGGACTGATATTCTGCTCTTTCAGTTTACTGAATGAAGTCGGCACATAACCTTCCGGATTCACATAATCATCCTGCCGCTCTGTATGACTGTATTCAGCCCCTATCATGACATTTCCTCCAAGCAGCGGACGGCTCAGCACCAGTTTGGCAGCAAAGAGTTCACTTCTCAATGTATTGGTAGAAGTGACAACCCTATCTTCCTTATTACTGCTTTCACAGACGCATCATATCTTGCACCGGGGCTGGTAATCAGTTCTACATTCTTAATATCTTCTGACTTCAGCTGGTCCAGTTCCGACAAATCACGCAGCAATCTTCCATTCACATAGATTATCGGGCTCCCTTTTCCAAATACCTCATACGCATCATTTTTCTTCTGAAGTCCCGGTATATGCTTCAACACATCCTCCGCCGTACCCATTTTGCTAAGTACTGTTCCTTGCACATGGGTCTGCAACCCTTCAGCAGTAAGTTTATATGACGGGCGATTCCCCTTTACCACGACTTCCCCCAACAGATTAACATCTTCATGCATCACAATCGTTACCGGAAATTGAGCATAGGCTTTTGTCACCGGAATAAAGCCAAGACAAGAAATTCTGAGTATATTGTTACCGCTTGTTTGGTCTATGCTGAAAATTCCTTGTTCATTGCTAATTGTACCTTGCACAAAAGATGAATCTTTGGAAGATAGCAATACCACATTAGCAAAACTGACAGGATTTCCTTTTTCATCAACTAATGAGCCGGAAACACTCTGTGCATTAACAATAATCACTTGTAACACTAATCCGAGTAGTAAAATCACTTTCCTCATGTTCTATACTTTTTATTTTTTTGAAATTATCACAAACGTCTTAGCTCATCATTTGCCGCTCCTGTCCCTTTATACTTGCTCTTTGTTGTATTAAACTTATAGCGCAAAGTAATAGAAAATTCACGAGTATCCCATTGATTAGTCTGCTCCCAAATAATACTGCCAAAATATGTTTGCCAATAATTACGTGAACCATGAAAAAGATCGTTCCCTCGAAGTTCCAGACTTAAGGCATCCCTTAAAAATGACTTACGGACAGAGATGTCAACTGTACCATAATTTTTGAACTGATACAAATTCTGATAATTTCCTTTTCCCATAAAAAGCCCATCCAAACTGACAAGAAAATCACCAGGAAGTTCAAATGTATTGTTGAACCTTATTGTAGGACGAGGCTTATTAAACTCTATGCCATCTATTGTCATCCATTGTTTCTTCACGCCGATATTTAGGTTAGGATGCCAAAAGCCAATAGCCGGTGAAATAGAGAAAGAAACATTCAAAGTCGGACGATTATGATAATTGAGGTAAGTCATCATCATTGAATTGCCATTATCTATCGGATCTCCCCAATAAATGATTTCCTTACGCCACTGCTGATAGCTGACAAGTAACTGTAAAAAACGCCATGTACCGACCAATGAAATATCGTGAATGGTGCACGGCTCCAGCAATGGGTTACCACGTTGCATAGTGAAACGGTCTACATAGGTGACATTGTTGCTTAACTGGCTATAAGTAGGTCGTTGCGTTTTAGCAGTATAACTCAACTGTGTCCGGACAGAACCTAGTTTTCTTGAAAAAGAAAGATTAGGAAACCAGTTTCCATACATACGGCTCTGTTCATCCATGTGCACACCATCCTTATAATAATCAAAAGTTACATGCTCATATCTTACACCCAATGAAAGGTTACCTATCGGGAACTGACGGCTGTATTCGGCAAAGCCACTCAATCCATCTTCCTCTACACGACTGATGGTACTTTCCACATATTTCTCCGGATTACGGTACTCGTCATTGCGACGGGTATCCGTATATTCTCCGCCTACCGAAAGATTACCTCCAAACAACGGATAAGAAAGTACCAATTTAGAAGCTAGCAATTTATTCCTAATGTAACTCTGTGTATGCACATCCCGACTTTCTTGCTCTTGACTGACTTCGTGATAAAGACCTTTTCCTGTAGAAGTATTAGTATAATAGTCTGTATTAAAATCAATATTCAAATCTCCCACAGTACCATTATAATAAACATTTAGTTGATGAGTAGGCTTACCGGAAGTAGAAGAATACTCTTGATTTTCCAAGTGGTCATAAAACTGATTGTTGGCTGTAATATCATTAGAGGTAAATACATCCGACTTCGTATTTGGACGGGAAGTAAGAGTATAGCGGAATCCCAGTGAATGTTTATCATTCAGGCTATAATTAGCTCCTATTTCACCTCGTAAAGACTTGTCTACTACAGTTCCATCCAATAAATTCTGATATTTCCATAAAGAATCAGACTCCAAGGTATGTACAATATCATTTTTCATGATATATTCGTTCTTTAAATAACGGAATATACCAAAAATATCAAGTCCATTATGGCGGTAGTTTACATTCAATTGCTCTATCAAGTCTACATTCTGGCTCTGATAGTAACTGGAACGGAGATCGAAGCCGAAACCATCTCCGGCACGCCGGATAGTCTGTATACGGATAACGGCAGTTACAGTTGCATCATAACGTGCACCGGGATTAGTAACAACTTCTACGCTCTTAATATCTTCCGAATTTAGTTGATCCAATTCCGAATCATCACGTACCTGCCGCCCATTGATATAAATAAGAGGTGTTCCTTTGCCAAGTACTTCATAGGAATTCCTCTCTTTTATTACACCCGGTACTTTTCCCAATACATCGCTTGCTGATCCGGCTTTAGAGAGTACACTATTTTGTATATTAGTCACCAGTGCGTCGCCTCTCATGCGAGTAACAGGCATATCAGCTTTTACCACAACTTCAGCCAATATCTGTGTGTCTGAAGCGAGACAGATAATTCCAAGATCTGTACTTCTGTTATCTAATGGACGATAAACAGTAGCATAGCCAATAGATGAGATGCGAAGCACATCCTTTGTTTCTTTGACATTGAGACTAAACGCGCCTTCTTCATTACTGATACTTCCTGCCACGAAAGCAGAATCGGGCAAAGAAAGTAACACTATATTGGCATAAGGGACAGGTTGTTGTTGCTCATCAATTACTTTACCTGTTACCGTAACCTGTGCTTGCAGCTGCACTGCCAACCCCATAAAGAAGTATAAACAAAAAAGTATATTCGCTCTCATATTCTATATTTTTAAAGTTTCAAAAACACATTATATTACAAAGCTATAGAATAATCAACGGCACATTCTATCGGTTTATTATAGAAGCTATTACCTTGATCATAATTCCTTAGACGACAAGTCATCAGTGAACACTTTTTGTTTAATGTACAAGTAGAACAAGTATCTATATTTTCCAAACTAAATCCTCCTCGGAACATTCTCCATTTATCTCTATTTTCCCAAAGTTCTTTCAAATTTTCTTTTGTAAGATCTCCTACAAGCAATTCTTCATGTCCAAAAGCATAAATACATGGATATAATTTTCCATCCGAACTAACGCCAATATGCGTTGTTCCGGCAGAACAATAAACTTTGTTGTTAACAAATTCATGATAGCGTTCCAAAGTAGCAACTTCTACTAAAGACAAACTCAGAAGATGACCATATTCTTCCTCTAATTGAGCAAAATTGTGTTTTACAATTTCACGTTGAGAGCGTGACAATATTAAAGTCAAATTCTCGTTTGCTCTGCCTATTCTATCTGTAAATCCAAAGAAGATACCTTTTACTCCCAAAGAAATTGCTAACTTTACAGCTTCTTGTAAATAAAGATAATTATTTGAATTAATAGTGTATGTTAAGGAAACTTTTGCACCATGAGCGACCAAAAGTTCAATGTTTTTTACAACTTTATTAAAGACTCCTTTTCCTCTCAGCTGGTCATGCTGCTTATCCGAGTGCCCATCTAAAGATATAGTTAATGATACATTTTTTCTAGATAATGCCTCAACATTACTACTATTTATTAATGTACCATTAGTTAGTACTCTATAATTAATCCTTTTATCGACAATATTATTAAAGACCTCAGAAAAATGTGGATAAAACATGATTTCACCCCCTGTAAGTGTCACATTATGCATTCTGCAATCCTCAAACTGTTCAAAAATGCCAATCCAGTCAGAAACCCCAAGTTCTTTGTATCGACTACTATTAGGAGAAGAACTTTGGAAACAATGTTTGCATCTTAAATTACAATTATGTGTAAAATGCAATTCAGCAGTTAAAGGAGTAGATGTAATAGGAACATCATAACCACAAACTCCATCTCCATTAGGGAAACCATCTCCCTTATGTAATGGAAATTCCGAAGGAACTAAAAAATTTAAAGGTTCTACCTCCTTGCAAAGATTCCAAAACCCTTCCCAATCTATTTTAATATTCTTTTGCTCAATAGCTTCATACAAACTTGAAAAAGACAAAGCCTTATCATGAAATATTTTCAAAAGAGTATAACATGATCTTGTCACATACAAGGTTAAACGAGAAGTAATATCATAAACAGAATATTTTCTAGATTCATAATATGGATCTGTTCTTAATATCCAATTATTTGCTAATGTATATTTTATAGTTAAATCATTTATAATCATAAGAATCTATTTATAATGGTAAGCAGTTGTGGCAGCGACAGCAACGATCAATGCCACGATCACTCCGATCACGGTCATTGTTCTT
>OGMB01000542.1_pt1 | contig 20391 bp, 19 predicted proteins | sample 1573001 | NCBI WGS metagenome assembly OGMB01 (sample SAMEA2581921, study PRJEB24529) | metagenome | biome: Human gut stool | place: China | collected 2011
CAATATCTAAATAGTAAAAATTCTCTTCCATGAAAAATGAATGTTCCTGAGTTATCTTGTCAACGTCCTTGTAACTCTTGCTTTGTCCTTCACTATACAATTTATCTTTATAAAAGACGTAAAAACTATGTTTCGTTCCCGGAATCTTCCATGAAGCATAGTATGTCGCCGGTACTTTATGCGCTTTCATCAAATCACTCCTATACAATTTTTCATCTATACATTGCTTTATAAATTATACCATAGCAATAACCTCTTTCCTACCCCTGCTTTCCCTTCGTCGGTGGAAATTCCATCTTAAATTTATACTGGAATCCCTTGATTTCTTTACCGTCCTTCGTGTAGGAAAACTCCTCTATACTCTCTGGAATCAAATAAGCATCATAGCTGCCTTTCTTGCCCTTCAAACCTTTTACAAGTATCTTCTTCCCTTGAAGCAGGCTCTTGACCTGTGCATCTGAAAGTGTAACTCCCAGTGCCTTACCAACATTCATACCACATTTCCCGGTACAATACGCTCCGAATTTTCCCTTGACTACATCAGCACCACACTTCGGGCATTTGCCTAGCACTTCCTGCCCACCCTTGCCTGTGCCAAACATGGCTTTATGTTCATCACTAACGCTGTGATAGGTCTTTACAAGATCAGTTACCATTGCTTCAATACCTGACATAAACTGTTCTGCAGCAACTTCTCCTTTGGATACAAGAGTAAGCTCATTCTCCCAGTCTGCGGTCAGCTTCGGAGATTTTACTACATCCGGAAGTATCGTGATCAGCTTCATTCCGTCCTCTGTCGGGATCATCTGCTTTTTCTCACGCTTTACAAATCCATCTTTTACCAGCTTTTCTATGATATCTGCTCTGGTGGCAGGTGTACCAAGTCCTTTCCTCTCCACCTCATCCCCCATATCTTCTGCTCCGGCTCGCTCCATGGCAGAAAGCAGGCTGTCCTCTGTATAATGCTTCGGTGGCTGTGTGAAATGCTCGGAAACCTTTGTCTGCTCCACTGCAATCGTCATGCCCTCACAAAGCTCCGGCAGCTTCTTTTCTTCCTCGGTATCTGATTTATCTTCTGCGGTCTTATAGGAATTTTTGAAGAAATCCTCAAATTCCTTCCATCCATTTTTCCACACTTCCTTGCCGGATACCTTAAATACAATATTGTTGCAGGTAATCTCTGCCTTTGTGGAATTATAAATGTGCTTCTCCCCGGTCGCACACAGCAGACGGTTTGCACAAAGGGAAAGTATCTTCATCTCACTCTCCGGAATCGCCTTTAAGTCCTGCTTGATGATCTCCATGGTCGGAATGATTGCATGATGGTCTGTCACTTTTTTGCTGTTCAAAATCCTTTTTATATCCGGATTGAACATGACATTCTGCTCAAACAACAGAGAATTGAAAATCGCTTCAATCACATTTTTTGCAGTACCTTCCATGTCATCGGAAAGATACTGGCTGTCCGTTCTCGGATAAGTGACAAGTTTCTTTTCATAGAGACTCTGGGTATATTCCAATGTCTGCTTGGCAGTAAAGCCAAACAGACGGTTTGCATCCCTCTGGAGTGTGGTAAGATCATAGAGCTTCGGTGGTGCTACCCACTTTTCTTCCTTTACCACGGAAGTGACAAGAGCCTGTCCGTTTTCACAGGCTCCTGCAATCCTCTCTGCTTCCGTTTTATCACTGATATGCTCTGATACCGCATCCAGACCATTTCCCATGATGTGAGCCATATAATAGGCTTCTTTCTTGAAATTCATGATTTTACTTTCACGATCCACCAGCATGGCAAGTGTCGGTGTCTGCACTCTGCCAACCTTCAATGCCTTACCGCCATATAATACCGTAAAAAGTCTTGTTCCATTGATACCCACAAGCCAGTCTGCTTCCTGCCTGCATAATGCTGAATGATACAAGTTATCATAGTCGCTGCCTGGGCGAAGATTATGGAAGCCGTCACGGATAGCACTCTCCTCCATAGAAGAAATCCATAAACGCTTCATCGGTTTTCTGCATCCTGCCATGTTGTAGGTCAGGCGGAAGATCAGCTCACCCTCCCTTCCGGCATCAGTAGCACATACAACGGCATCTACCCTGTCATCATGCATGAGCTTTTTCAAAATCTGATACTGTGCTTTTGTATCACTTTTCACTTCATGCTGCCATTCCTGCGGAATGATCGGAAGGCTCTCATAGCTCCATTTCTTCCATGCTTCCTCATAGCTTTCCGGCTGTGCCAGTTCTACCAGATGTCCCACACACCATGATACCAGATACTCATTGCCTTCCAAATATCCGTCCTTACGCTGTGTGGCACCAAGAACTGCCGCAATGCTCTGTGCCACACTCGGCTTTTCTGCAATAACAAGCTCCATCTCTATTCCTCCCCATTTTCTTCATCATTATTGTTGTTGTTATCTTCATTGTCATATTCCGTATTGTCCTCTGATTCTGCATCGCTCACAGTATCATCTCCACCATTTAGGAAAGCTTCGTCAGAATCCTGCTCGGCTTCGTCCTCGTCCTCATAATCATAGTCCTCATCAAGTTCGTCCTCATCTTCATCCTCATCAATAAAGTTTTCCTTTTTCTTCTTGGACTTCACAACATATACCACTCCGATCACAGCTACCGCAGCAATTCCCATTAAAATATATGTAAAGCCGGAACCATCTGCTTTTGCGGTATTCTCTTTCGGCTCACTTGTATCCTCCGTGCTATCTTCGGTGCTGTCCTCAACACTTTCTGCTCCCTGTGTTTTATCTCCTGTGGTATCAGCATTATTGTTTGATAATGCGCTGTCTTTGGTAGGGATTGCAGATTCCAAAGCCGCAGAGTTTTTCGGAAGTATCTCGCTGTTATCCGTTGTGGTATTCAGCAGGTCGTTTTCACTGACTTCTGTAAGGAAATACACCTTTTCATCTTCCCCATCACGATCAATCACAAGATAAAATACCTTTTCTGATGCAGTCTGGATTGTGTAAAATTCCTTGCCTTTTTCTGTGGTCTGGCTGTCACTGCTCTGGTCTGCATCCTTAGAAATATCTCCCGTACTTGGAGATTGCTTTGCTGTTGCGGAACTGCTTGAAGTTGTTCCACTGCCTGTCTGGGAAACTGTATTTCCATTCCCATCCGTTTTCGTATGCTCTGTGACTTGTGCGGTTGCAGAGCTTGGCTTGGTTGCAGACGCATCCACCGGAAGCTGCTGTGCCGGATCTTTTTCACTGCTGTCCTTATTCTCCGGATCGGTGTAATACGGATTGGCTGTTTTATAGATTTCAGAGGTATTTCCTGCATTATCCATGGCAGAAATCGTGAAATACTGATACCCTGCATCGAACTGTTGCAGACGGATATTCAAGGCTCCATTCGTATGCTCTGAAAACTCATAGCCATTGACATAGATTGCCTTGATACCGGAATCCGTATCATGTGCCTGAATACTCAATAGACCATCGCTGACTGCCGCATTTAAGGTAGGCTTGGTAAAATCAAAGCACTTGATGTAGCGATTTTTCTCGTAGGTCTTGCCCTTCTGGTCTGTGACCTGCACATAAATGGTGCTGTTTTCGGAAATCTCTATGTACATATCCTCGGTAATGTCTGTCCAGCTTCCATTCTGCCCGACTTTTGCCTTTACTGTCTGAATGGTAAAATTGCCGGATACAATAGTATCCACCACCTTGACTGTTACTTTCGTGGTATCGTTATGCCACCCAGAAGGTGTATTGATTGTAATTTTCACACTCGGATTGATATAGGCACATTCCTTGTAATCCTTTGCACACACCTCACAATCTTCATCTACTGCATACTGACTGCATTTTTCCTTGCAGGTGCATTTTGCGGCAGGCTGTGTCTCCTCAGTTGTGCCTTCTGTGGAATTTTCTGTTGTATTCTCCGTGGACTGCTCTGTATGATTTTCTCCACTACCGGAACTGTCCTTGTTATCAGTGCCGAACGCTGTGCTTTCTGCACTGCCTTCCTCTGCCGCACTCTCTGTTTTCTGCTCTGCAGTATCCTCCGCATGAACCTCTATCGTATTTGTCCTGTTGGCAAAAAATGCCCCAATCGGCATACAAAAAAGTATTGCCGACAGCATAAGGGACACTACCGCCCTAGCCGATAATTTCCTGTTTTTCATTGATTGAAACCTCCTTTTCCTGTTCCCGTTTCTGTAATAAATTTCTGACTTCATCCTCACTGAGCTTGTTTAACATCTGCAAACGCTCCGATGAGATTTTATATTTTCGTATGATCTTCATGGCTTCGGCATCCTCCGCCATCTGTTTCTGTTCTGCAAGGTCTTTTTCCTTTGCCTGTAGCTGTGCTATCTGCTCTCTGACCTTTTTAAGCTGTGAATTGATTCGTTCTACTGACAAAAATAATTCCTCCCTTCGCTAATTCAATCTTCCAAAACCATAGAAATGGCTCTGCCAGTAAGAAGTATTGATTGATGTGTACTGAATTGGATCACCGCAATGCACCATCGTACCGTTTCCACAGTAGATACCAACGTGTGTAACCGGACGTCCTGCATTATAGGTTCCTGTAAAAAATATAATGTCCCCTGCCTTTGCATCTGCCGCTGATACCAGAGTACACTGGTCATAAATGCCCTGTGCTGTGGTCCTTGGCAGGTTATGTACGCCACTGTTTGAAAATACCCAGCATACAAAACCGGAACAGTCAAAACTAGCCGGAGCTGTGCCGCCAAAAGTATATGGCATTCCCAGATACCTGTTTGCTTCACGCATAAGCGTCTGTACGGTTGCATCATCATAGGATTCCGGCGGTATCACATTGCCGGTTCCTCCTCCGGTGCCGCCCGGTGTTTCTCCATAAATGGTCTGCTCTCCTGCTTCAAAATAAAATAACGGGTTATAATACTCCCCGTTATACAGACATTCGATATGAAGGTGGCTTCCGGTACTGCTTCCTGTATTTCCGCTTTTGCCTATATTGTCACCTTTTTTTACACTCTGCCCTGCGGACACATTTAAGCTGTCCATGTGGGCATATTTTGTGGTATATCCCTTACTGTCCGTAATCACCACATAATTTCCATAATAGGAATCGTAAGTTGCTTCTGTTACCGTTCCATCATGTGCCGCATATACAAACGTTCCTGTCGGCACCGCTATATCCACACCCCTGTGAAGCTCCTCGGCTCCGGTGTTTGGATTTTTCCGGTAGCCATAATAACTGCTGATATAGTAATACCAGTAATAATCAACCGGAGAAGCAAAGACCTGTAAGCCGCCTTTTGTCTCCGTATAGGCTCCAAAAATTTCCGTCTGTTCGCTGTCCATGCGTCCGGCAACAATGCTCTCAAGCGGTGTAACGGTAAGTGTGACACGAAGGATTGTGACAGTATATTCTTCTTCCTCCTCATACTCATATTCCTCGGTACTGGTAGTTCCGTCCGGATTTGTTACTATTCTGGTTCCGGTCTTTGTGACTGTCCTTGTCCGTGTTTCCTCTACTTCCTCGGTAGTGAGTGAATACATGGCATCAAATAATTCCTGAATCTCACTCTCTATTCCTGCGGCAGTAAATTCCGTATGGACTGCGGAAAGATAACTGATCAGTGTGTACGGATCATGCCCGATTGCACCAAGGTTATAATCGTATTCATCATATCCCGGATAATCAGTTTCAATCCGGTCAATCTTATTTTGCAGTTCCATTTCCTTTTCTGTAAAAGATAAATCTGCTGCATCAATCTCTGCCGGAAGGCTAAGATATGTGCTTGCCATCGTTGTTGTCACAGTTCCGGTAAACATGGAACCGCAGCTTGATAGTGCCGACATGATCATAATGAGCAGAAGTGCAAAAATACCCACTGTGATAATCAGTGTTTTATTTTTCGTGGCAATTTCCTGTAACTTCTTTGCAATCCCGGTTACAGCATTGGCTGTCTTTGTAAATGTTTCCTTTGCAGTCTTGGCTTCTGCTCCTACCCGCCTTGCCTTGGCATACTCACGCTTGATGCGCTGTTTCTGTAGCTGCCTTTGCAACTGCTTCTTTGGACTGTTGCCCTTTAGATGTGGATTTTCACTGATGAATTTCTCATACTCCAGCTTCATATCCGCTGTAACCTGTTTTTTGTGCAATCGCTCTAAGCGGTCACGCTTTCTCTGTGCCTTGCTCTTGCGGTGATACTTCATATAGTGGTAAATATCCTCGGCTCGCTGTTCCGTCTTGTGTGCGCCCTCCACAGCAGAATTATCCTTTTCTGTCTCTGCAATCTTGCGATGCACAAAATACATATTTTCGGTCTGGAGCTTGTGAACCGCAGTTTTTCCCAGTCCATCCGGTTTAAATGGCTTCTCCACATCCACCGGAACCACAACATACTTTGCTTTTCCGGTCTGTTCATCAAAGACACGCTTCATCTCATACTGCCGCTTTGTCGGCATCTTGTCCTTTGCTTTCTGCAACTTTCGGCGGTTCTTTTCCGACTTATCAAAAGCCTTCTGTACTTTTTGGTCTGTAAATTCGTCCGCCTGCCCCTGCGAAAATGTGGCGTCCTTTGTCTGAAGATCTCCATAATCGGACTGCTTTGCATTTTCTGACTTTGCACGCTCTCTGTGTGCGTGTTCTCTCTGCACACGCCTTTTGTGATATTTTCCTTTTTCCTCAGACCGTTGGTAGGTATTTCTAACGTGGTAATTGTCCTGAAAACTGTCTGCGTCCTCTGTATGGAAATTTGTAGCATTACCGTTTTCCTCATTGATAAAGCTGTTTTCCTTTAAGAATGTCTTTTCCGCTTCGGCTTCCGACTTCTGGACATTGTGACCAGAAGTGTCCTGTTGTTGCTGTCGGTAATATTTTTTCTTATTATTTTTCCTGTATTCTGTCCCAGTATTAAATTCTGACTTCTGGACGCTGTGACCAGAAGTTGCATTTCCTGTACGACTGCCATGGTTTGCATCCCGTGGCAGATTGCTCACAGGCTTCTCGCTGGCACTAAACTGGTTTTCCACAGAAAAGGTGTTGTCCTGCCTGTATTCTGTATGATTTGCTCCAGTCACTTCCTTATCCTTGGAAAATGTCTCTTTTTCAAATGCCTTTACTGCCTGCTTTTTTTGTCCCTTTTCTGCCATTTACACTGCGTCCTCCTTCTGCACCGATTCCTCCGGCTTGGTATTCATAATTCTGTAGGTCTTGGTGTCTGTCGGGTATTTATCCACGAATGGAATAACCACATTATCAAACAGTATCAGACCGCTTCCCGGCTCAGAGTTGGTGACATAGGATAACTGCTTATCCGATAATCCCAGCTTATCAGTGAGGATTGCCTGATCTTTGGCATTCTGATTTAACAGATATACAAAGTCGCTGTTACCCAAGATACCTTCAATCTCCTCTGAACGCAAAAAATCACCCACGTTCTGCGTCAAGCCTGTCGGTATTCCGCCCCATTTTCTGAAACGCTTCCAGATTTCCACAGAGTAAATAGCGGTCTGCTTCTCCTTCAGAAGAAGGTGGAACTCATCACAGTAATAACGGGTTGCAATCTTTCGCTCCCTGTTCTGTGACACTCTGTTCCACACCGCATCCTGCACGATTAACATACCCAGCTCTTTCAACTGATTTCCCAAGTCTCTGATGTCAAAGCACATGATACGGTTGCCACTGTCCACATTAGTATGGTGGTTGAAATAATTCTGGGAACCATGCACATACAGCACAAGGCTGTTTGCAATCCGTTCTGCCTTTGGATTCTTATGCTTCAAAAGTGCATTGTATAAATCCTCCAGTATCGGCATATTTTCCGGCACCGGATTTTCAAAATACTTATCATAAATATGGCGGATACACTCGTCGATGATACCTTTCTCATCATTCTCCAGACCGTCCTTACCTCCTGCAATCAGGTCACACAAAGTAATGATAAAATCCGATTTCAGTTTTAATGCTTCCTTATCCCCCTTATGGCTCAACTGAATATCCATCGGATTCAGATAGTCTTTGGAATTGGTGGCAAGTTTTACCACCTGTCCATGTAGTGCCGCTACAAGTGCAAAATACTCGCCCTCCGGATCGCAGATGATAATATCGTCCTTTGTGATAAGAAAACAGCTTAAAATCTCACGCTTTGCACTAAAACTCTTACCACTTCCCGGTGTTCCAAGGATAACCCCGTTTGGTGTACGGAGCCTTTTGCGGTCTGCCATGATCATGTTGTTGCTGAGTGCATTTAATCCGTAATAGATTGCCGGAGCAGGCATAAATAATTCCTGTGTGCAGAATGGTACTAAGATTGCGGTACTCTTTGTGGAAAGGGTACGCTCAATTCCTGTTTCATTGCACCCAATCGGTGCAGATGCCATAAGTCCCTGTTCCTGCAAATACTGTAAACATCTGAGGTCACAGTTTGCCTGCTGAATGATACCGGACACCCTCTGCATTAAACTCTCCAGTTCCCGCTTGGTTCTGCCATAACAGGTAATAAGGAATGTCATGTTGATCATCTTCTGATTGCTCGTATTCAAATCATCCAGAAATTCCAGCGTATCCTTTTCATAGGTCACAATGTCCGTCGGCAAAATATCCATATCGTAACCGCTTCGGACTGCCTTTTTCTGCTCCTCAATCTTCATTTTCTGGATATTGGAAATGACCGCTTTTAACTTCTTGATTGCCTTTACCGGATCTTCCGTCTGCATGTGCATGGAGATAGTAAGGTTTGCATCAATGTCAAGAAGCTGCTTGATCAGCTCGTCCGTAAACTTCGGTGCGATAATATCCAGATAGGACACACAGCCATACATATTTCCCGACTTAAAGCGGTTCGGATAGCGGAAATCAAATCCCGGCGGTGCAATATAGTCCTTGACCGACTTACCGGATTCTGCCAGATCCTTAAACGAAAAACGGAAAGGCTCCATGGTATCCTGATTAAAATATTCATGCAGGATACGCAGTCTTTCCTTTCCGTCCAGTCCCCTCGCAAGGGTTCCTATGTTGTTTAAGTTCCGTATGACATCTTTTTCAATGTTGTTAAGGCGGCTCTTGGCTTCCTTGTAGCCATTGCTTTCTACACCAAAAATCAGATATTTTGATTTGATGATACCGTTGTTTCCCTTTGCCGCCTGCTTCTTTAACATCTCCGTATATTCTTCACGAATGTCATTAAAATCATCCTCCTGCCACGGAATGTCAAACTGTTCTGTAAGCATCTGCTCGTTGACCTGCCTGTTGAAAAGAACAAGTTCAAACTTCACAGACGGATCAAAATAATTGATGAGCTTGCTGTACTGTGCCAGTATATCCGCCTGCTCGTCCACTTCCAGAAGCGAATAGTTTATATCAAAAAATTCCACCATCTTTGTATAATAACGGTGGCTGACCTGACAGATACCGTCCCGGAACATCTTTTCAAAAGTAATCGTCTTTTGTGCGGTAGTCGGCTTTTCTTTCTCATTGCTCTTTCCCGATAAAATGTGTTTCAACTGTATAAGACGCTTCTTCTCTGAAAAGGTAAGTCCACCACCGCTGTTATTTCTGCTTTTATTTACAGCTTTACCTTTTGGATGTCGTTCCGGTTCTGCCTTTTGCTTTTTCTTCAAGATAACGAACCTCCCTTCGTAATTTCTCTTTTTCTTCCAACTGCTTGTATAGGTTTTCCGACCTGTATGGTCTGATGCCCGGTGTGAGTATCTTCTGCCGGAGCATAAAATATAAAATTTTCTCTGCCGGAAACCCGTTTTTCTCATACATCGCAAAAAAGAAGAACGGAAGCATTGCTCCCATCATAAGAAGTGATGCGGCTGATGTTCCGATCAGTCCCTTGGTTAAAAAATACAAGGGGATTCCAGCTACTGCCGCACCGCTGAAACAGATGATCTGTCTCTTTGTCAAGTTCAGTGCCACTTTTGTCTTGATACCGGACAAATCCTTTGGCACCTGCACGGATATTGCCATATCGTTCCTCCCTTAGTGCGCATTCCAAATAGATTTCGATAATGAACCAGTCTTAAAGAGTGAGAAGCATAAGATAACCGTATATGCTGCCACCGACCAGAGTGCCGTATGCAGGTTGTCGGCTACTGCCACACCAGCCACAAGCACTGCATAGATAGCGACACACACCATCATAAAAAATCCCTGAAATGCAAGGGCACAAAGTCCCTTAAAATAATTGGTTCCTATCGTTCCCCATTCCCGGTTGGTTACGGTTGCACAGGGAACAGGTGCTACTGATACATAAAGATATATTTCAATCATTCGCCCATAAAGAATGACGGTGATAAGGACTGACATGATTTTCATACATAAACTGACGATCATGGTCTCCATTCCAAGTCCCAACAGCTCTCCTATGCTCATTTCCGAAAACTGCTCATTGAACATTGTTTGCAAAGTGCTTGCCACATCAATACTGGTGCTTCCGGTAATCGCTGATGCGGCAGAATTTACGATATGGCTTCCCACATCAAATACCGCCATTACAATGTCAAAAGTCTTGCTAAGAAGCATGACTGCAATACATGCTTTCATAAAAAAGCGGATAAAGATTGCTGTATTGAAGTCATGCAGATTATTCTTATCAATAACCATGGAAATAAGCTCGTAGACGAGTACAAAACTGATGATCATGCCCGCTATGGGAATCATCACGTTATCGGACAAGGTTTTTATCATGTCAAAAATACCGGAGTTCCAAGTGCTGGGAGTTTTGCTGACCTCCCCTGCAATCGTGCCTACCTTGTCATTGACATCGGTAAACATGGTTTCAAAGTTTGTCAGCACCCATCCCTGCAACAGTTCCTTTATGAATTCAGTAATCTTATCAATGATCCCGCCCATGAATTATGAGAACAGTGTGGTAAGCTGTGGAATTACCGTCTGTGCCACAATGATGATGCCACCGCCACTCATAAGCTGCTTGATGCCATGTGATTTAGCTCCTGGATTGTCGTTACCATAACCTTCCAGTAAGTTGATCGCTCCCCAAATTCCAAGACCTGCTCCAAAAGCAATTACTAAAGTCTGCAATACTGTTATTGCTGAATTAAAAAATGCCATAAAGATTTCCTCCTTGATTTGCCCTCCTACGTGGTCGTGATAATTAAATAAAAAAGACCTTTCTACTCTCAGCATGTGCACCTGCGGGGAGAAAAAGGCATAAAAATATCCCAGTCTCTGATGGATACCAGTAACTGGGATATGTAAATATATTAACTGAGCAATTTCTGTATTCGTTCATAATAGTGTGCAAACAAATCCTTGTCCAATCTTAACTCTAATAATATCTCTTTCAATTTAGGATGTAATTCTGTGCTTTCTGCATCTATACTGTTCTCAATAAGGAAAAATGCTGTTAATCGATTCATTCTTATTTCACTTCCAGCCATCTCTTGTGTTAAGCTGATATACAACTCATTATAGTTTTGATTATGCATATTAGAAAAGAGGTTACCGGCAGCACATGTTAAGTTACGCTTAATAAAGTGTCCAAATGGTTTCTCACATTCAAAGAATTTCTCGAAACGCTGATAAATTGTACTAATAGCATCAACGTTTCTAAGCAGATATTGTTCAAAACATCTTCTAATAAAGAAGTCCAAAAAGCTTTCATTATTTCCACTATTAATATCAATTTGTGATATTAGTTTATGTGCTTTTATATAATTAATAAGGTCCCAAATTATCGTTTCTATCTCTTTTTCGCAAACTGATTGCATTGATAGATATTTTATAGCAGCATTCTTTCCATTTATATAATTAACGACTGCTACCTGTCCTTCGGCAACTACTTTAAGGTTCTTTTTGAATTTCTTTTCAGATTGAGCTGAATCTATAGCAGAGCAAAATGTTCTCTCATATATTTCCTCAAATCCATATTGAGGAACATAATGCTCAATCTTATTAAGCAATTCAAGTTTCTCTTTCATTTTTAATACAGAATTAAAAACAAAATACAAGACTGAATAACATGTTTGAGGACAATCAATATAAGAATCTATGTTATTATAAAGGTACTCATAAAGCATGCTTGAAAAGTCAGTAGAAGCTCTATGCGCAACAAATAAAGCAAATATCAGAACTTTGTTTTTATCTAAAATTTCAAAAATATGATTCAGCTCATTTGCATCCCCTCCATGTTTTTCATAATTATAGAAAATAAAACTTGGAATAAGGAACTGTTGCATATCTTTGGGAAATCTTATTAATAAAACAACGGCATTGGCTAGGTCTCGACTAATTGTGCTAGTAAGTTTTACCGACCAGAAAGGATAAATATTAAGGCGATATGCAATCATCATTTTCCCTTGGGATAATGAAAAAATATTAGTTTCCCGTTTAAACTCAGGTCGTACCAGTTGAACCTTTCTTAATGAAATGACACTTGACTCATCACATTTTTCATCATCCAGCTCATCAGTATGATTGTCAGCAACAAATTTTATTATAGGAGAAAGCACTTGGTCAACAGAACTCCCACATGTGGCAACTAATTCATTATTTTTCCAAAGTGTTATATTCTGCAAATACTCAAAATATGTTGAAGGAAAACCTATCATATCTCCTTTTGGAGCTATTTCTCCAAATATTATAGCTTCCTTTGGAGTGGAAATGCCAGTCAAAGATAAATTCTGCAGAGCATTTTCATCTATTCCGTACTTATCCTGCAAAATCAAACCAACAATACCATTTTCCTCATTGTACTGGTCAATGCTAAATGCGTTTCGAAACAGTGATCCCTTTTTCATTTCACGATGAGTTATTCCCATCCAAGTCAAACAGTATTTATCCAAAAATGCTCTGTCATTCTCTAAATAGTAATAATCATATTCATCGATTGTAAGAATCCATTTAAGCTGATCATATTTTGAGCAGGTTTTAATTCCCTGAATTAATTTTATCCACTCTTCTTGTGATGAAAAGTGATTGCTAACTCCATCAAATACAAAGCATATTGTTGCCCCCATTTCTTTGATGACTTGATTTGTATTTTCCAAGGAATTCAGTTCTACTCCAATAAAATCACTGAATTTCTCACTCAAAAAGGTTTCGAAAGACTTCTCGTTTGCTATTTTTGAGATATCAATTATGCACGGAATAATTCGACCTTCTAACTCATCCAAAGATTCTATAGTTAATTTTAAGAACTCATTTACAAGGTATGTCTTGCCAGATCCGGTTTTCCCTGTAACAAGCCATACCTTATTGAAATGAGGATGACGAAGTTTCTCCCTTATCCGTATATCGATTTCTCTTGTAATTTTTGTGCTATCATGCATGAGGTACAATTGCTCAAGCGAATCTAGTACTATTTCACAGTCTTCATTTGAATATATCAAATCCTGAAGGCTTTCTGCTCGCCCAGAATCATCTACTAAAGAAGGAAGTTTAGCCAATAAAGAAAGCATTTCCTCTTTCCATGATTGATTAAAAATCATTTTTACATTTTCAATTATTGGCAGAAACATCTGATCCGAATGATCTTCGTTTCCAATGGAAATACGTATTTTTGAGTTAATTCTTTGTATCAGAAGACTACGTTTTGTAAATAACGCCTCTCCTATTTCTTTTTCAATCTGATACATTTGAAATATTTCCGGATATTGTGCGCATCTGTTTGCAAATATTGAAACCCACAAACCAAATTTCTGATCTGACAATGTCTCAAAATCATCGAACATTGCCTTCTCAAGACACTTTTGCAATTTCCAAGAGGTCAGATTATCGTTTTCTTGGGCAAGTTCATCTAACAGACACTTTACGACAATAGTTTCGTCATATTCGTAGTGAAGTTGTCCATAGAACTGTGACATTGTACCAGAAAATATATTCCAGATTTTTTTCTCGGTACTATTCTCTGAAAAATGACTTACTATTTTTTTAATACCATCCCAACTACCACCCGCTGTAAGACTAATCAAAAAATCTTTTACTGGTGATGTGGTTATAATCTTTACTATTCCAGTAATTGTTAATGAAGTAGTTGCTATCATAAGAATCCTTTCTTGGATAAGATACTTCTAATCCTTTTTTATTAACGGCAATAGCTCTTATATACAGACTTGGAGTATATATAAATGCATTGATACATCACCCGACCGTTTGAGGTTATTATATCATAGATATTTACAAAAACTCATATTTATTTTGTAAATATCTATGTAATCAGGTGATTTGCGTCACCTGACCGAATTCCCTACTCCAACAACAGATTCCTCTCAGATTAACCGAAAAGACCAGAAAGCAAAGGTACAAGAGTTGTTCCGATAAGGGCAACACCGCCACCTGCCATGAGCTGTTTTCATTCCCTGTGATTTAGCTCCTGGATTATCATTGCCATAGCCTTCCGGAAAGTTGATAACTCCCCATACACCCACACCTGTGCCAATTGCGGTTACTACTGTTTTAAGTCCTGTTACTGATGTTGTAAAAAAGCCCATTTGTTTGTCTCATTTTTCAAAAAACAACAAGGAAGCTTCTCTGAATTATAATTTTTAGAAAAGCTCCCATATCATAAGTTTCCTATTCAGTTGTAAAACAACTTCTGGTCACAATGTCCAGAAGTTAAGCTGTGATTTCTCCGACATCGCATACCTCATCCACCACATCATTCTTCTTAAAGCGGAGTCTGTTGCGGTTCTTGACGTATTTTTCAATGTCAAACTCATTCTTTTTGTCATAATCGGATAACAGCGGGTACTGCTTATGCTTCGTTATATCAAACTTATCTGAGAAAAATGGTCTCACACCTCTAAGCTGCATGATACATTTGCTGCCATCCATGACCGCAATCTCGTCCTGACTCATCAGTTCCTTTCCGGTCTTTTGATAATTCAGACCGTAGGACTGGCTCGTACCTCTTGTATCTGAGGTATTGTAAAGGTCAATCGTTTCTTTTCCAAGAATTTCTGCCAGATCTTTCAGAGTATCTTTCTCTTTTCCTCCCAAAAACAGGATTGTGTCGCAGTTTCCTTCAATGGTCGATGCGTTGCCCTTATACAGAGCCTTTAGCTGTGACTTTGACTGCAAAATAATAGAAGCTGATATTTCCCTGCTACGAATGGTAGCAATCAGCTTCTCAAACTGTGGAATCTGACCGATGTTCGCAAACTCGTCCAGTAAGCATCGGACGTGAATCGGCAATCTCCCGTTATATACATCATCTGCCTTGTCACAGAGCAGATTGAATAACTGCGAATACATGATACTTACGATGAAATTGAATGTTGTATCGGTATCCGAGATAATGACAAACAATGCTGTCTTTTTCTCTCCCAAAGTATCAAGCTCCAGCTCCTCAAACAGCAGGTCAACCGCATTTTTGAAATTTTAATCATCTTCCCTTGCTTCACTGGCATCCACCAGATCAATCAGCATGGAAAAATTCTGTTCCTCCTCCGGTGCTTCGTACCAGATATATGCGATCAGGGCTGTGTAATAGAGCTTTTCCGCTTTCACCCAGAAATCCTCAGAGGCTTGCTGTCCTTCCCCTTTGGTATTTACAATGATTGTGTTTACGAGTTTCAGAATATCCTTTTCGCTACGGATATAAGCGAAAGGATTGTAATGCATTGATTTTGCAAAGTTAATCGTGTTCAGCACCTTGATTCGGTAATTATTCTTGGATAGCATTTTTCCACATTCCACAAGGACTGTGCCTTTGGGATCAGTCACAACGTAGGAACTGTGCATCTGCATGAGGTTCGGCTTAACAAAAAATCTGGTCTTGCCGGAACCGGAACCACCGATTACAAGTATGTTTTTATTTCTCGCATACTTCGGCTGTTTTGGTCTGCCCGACATCATAAGTCTCTCCGTTGCAGTTAATAATACGTTGTTTTCGAATACAGAATCAACATACGGTTCAATATCCTTGGCTGTTCCCCACCTTGCTGAACCGTACTCCACTCCTTGGCGGAATTTCTTTGCATTTTTCGCTTTATAATAAACTACCATACGAAATCCAATTCCGCAACCGATTCCTACCAGTAAATCCCTCGGCAGAATACTTGGAAGCGGATTTTCGAATGCACCTCCTATCCCATTGATTGTGTCCAACACCTTCTGCAAGGTGTTATTCCCTGCCTGCTGTCCATACAGCCATGAAACCTTATTCAGAACATATCCGAATATCACATAGGGAGCACATTTCAGGGCAAGCTGTTTCTTATTTACCCCTTTTGTTTTTTCTTTGAGAGTTTTCGGAATTGACTGCAAATCTTTTACAATCCCGTCAATGACCTTGCTTATAAGCTCTGTCCCCTATCCTTATTTTTCTCTCTGCTGCGCTCCCTGTTCTTATTCTGTGCAACGATCTTCTGAAGTCCTTTCAGTTTCTGCCTGAGTGACGGACGCTGCTGTTTTTTCTCATTAACTTTGACAAATTCCTTGAATGCCTGTGCAATCACATCGGCATCCTTGCCCTTGAAAAATACAAGATACTTGGGTGGTTCCGTGGTCTTATCCTTCTTTACTGCGAAATCGACATTGTATTTCCTTGCAACACGCTCAAAGGATTTAATATTGCTATCCGTAACCTCAATGGACTTTGCACCCTCTCCCTGACCGACCAGCTTCTTTACCGGGATTTTCCCATGGGAAGGCTCCTTATGCTTCTGGTGTTCCAGATACATCTTCATCGCCTTCTGTAAAACGCTTGCGGTCAGCTTGGAAGTCTTGATTGCAAGAGCAATGGTTTTCTGTGTTGTTTCCTCCTGCACGGTGTACCTCCTTCCTTATCTGCACCGATTGGATTCAGGGTGGAACCAACAGCCTGTGAAGCTGTATTTTCATTCCCATATCTACAATTCCTCTCCTTCCTCAAGCTCCCTGTCCCACCAGTTCAGTTCTTCCTCATAGAAATCATCGAATGTATCAGAAGGAATATTTTCTTTCTGCTTTTTTGCATTTTTAATGTCTCGTACCACCTTTGCCACAATTACCACAGCAATAGCAGCAAACAGTAATTTCTTCATATTTTTTCTGTTCATTTCTTTTCCTTTCCACTTCTGGACGCTGTGACCAGAAGTTGTTGCAATAAAAAAAGCAGATACAAAACCTTTCGATCTCATATCTGCCTTAACGCTGTAAATTCTTCTATATCCTTTTGGGATTAGTAGAGCTTTGCACCTGCCGGAATCGCATCATCAAGCATAACTAAATTCAGCTTTTCCTCTCCGTTTACTGTATGAACAGCGGATAAAAGCATACCGCAGGAATCAATTCCCATCATACTTCTCGGTGGTAAATTTGTAATTGCAAGTAATGTCTTTCCAACCAGCTCCTCCGGTTCATAATATGCATGAATTCCGGAAAGAATAATTCTATCTGTTCCTGTTCCATCATCTAAAACAAAATGTAACAGCTTTTTGCTTTTCTTCACTGCACTACATTCTTTTACTTTCACAACACGGAAATCTGACTTGCTGAATGTATCAAAATCTACCATTTCCTCAAATAATGGTTCTGTTTCCACCTTTGGCTCAACCGTCTCAGTAACCTGTTCTTCTAAATTCATATTTTCATCGCACATATTCATTTCCTCCAGACATAATAGACTAATGCCCATTATAGCAGAAAAGCTGTGCTTTGAGAAGAAATTCCTAATTTGAAAATCGTGTACATCTTTGCTCCAATCAGATTATCTTCCATCCATACATCGTCAAGTAACAAACAATGTGATAGCACTTCCAAATCATCCATGTTTATAAGCCGCTGAACAACTGCATTTGTATTCTCCGGTATTTCATGAACTTCCATTGCAATATCCCGCCTTGCTTCCCTGCAATACTTGTACAATCCCAAGATATACTTATTCGACAGGATAAAACCATACGCATCATTATTCAAATACATCATTTTATGCTTTTCCCATTCCTCCGGCAATGAAAAATAGCACTTTGCTGTTTCGATATAGCAGTCTCCCTCATAAGTAGGCTTCATCTTCCTTTCCTGCCGGAGCATCTGATGATAGATCTTTTCCCGATCAAATATACTTCTTGCTCTGGTAAAATCCGGTGTCCTTCCACGCATAAAAGTGTACACATTGTTAATCACTGTTTTTCCTGCCAAAGATTTATAATTTTCTACCCTGTGAAGGTACTGCAATACCTCCATCAGCTTCTCCTTGGAAGTAATCTCTTGATAATTCTCTGTATCAATCTCCATTTGTTCAAAAGTTAATGGTGTGCTTCCTTTTTTGATTTCACGCTCCATGATACGCTTGGTATCTCTCATTGATTCCATATCATTCCTTTCCACTTCTGGACGCTGTGACCAGAAGTTACAAAATAAGCAGGTATAAAAACTTTCATTTCATACCTGCTCCTGTTCAGCAGGAAATTCTCTTTCCTGCAAGTTCCATTATGATATTGATTCCTTCCCGTATGATTGCAACAATTTTTATTGCAAGAACAATCACTCCGATCATGCCGCCTATGATTGCATCCAGTGCCAATATTCCTATGCTCCCGGCTATTCCAAAATTGCGAGGTATCAGCAGTACAAGCATCTTTTGAATGCCAAATGGAAATCCACTCATAATCCAGAACTGAAACCAGTTCATTCCATTCTCTCCCAAACATATCCAGTAACACATATTCAGCCATACTGCAATAAATGCCAGCGGCAAAATTATCTTAAACAATACCCTTTTCATGCCATCCACCTCCATACATATCATGCTGCACTTCCTGCTGATAAAAATGATTTATCGTTGTTGGTGCATTATACAGTGCCGTAATCATATACGCTTTTATATTTGTAATCTTCGTAGTTGTCTCTTTCCAGATGACTGCTGTCCAGTTTCAAGAATCTGGATTTTACAAGTTCATACGGATAATCCTCACCTGCAACTCGGATTGATTTTCTTTTCACACATACTACTTCACAGATTATCCCAAATAATTCGTCATAAAGCTCTTTTTCTCCATAACCATCATACTTCATGTGATGATCATAATTGATATTTTCTTTAATCAGTTCTATGTATGCCTGTGCATCATCCATCGCATCCATCACATTATCTTGTGATTTTTCTGCCACAGATTGATTGATAGGATTGTTATAACTCTCATCAGTATAATTCATATAAGTCTGATTATAGTTAGTATAATTAGGGTTCGATTCTCTGACTTCTTGAGGTTCGATTTCCGAACTTCCAGAGGTTTGATTTTCTGACTTCCGGAAGTTCGATTTTCTGACTTCTTGAAGTTCGATTTTCCGACTTCTGTGATTTTATCAGCATTTGCAGGCTCTTTTTCGTCCGTCTGCTCAGTAATAGAAGCAAAATTTTTCACATAAATTATATCCGGTTTTCCAAGTCCTCTGCGCACCTTTTCTACCAGACCAATTCCTTTTACAGAATCAAGCTCTGCCAATACCTTAACAGCTTTTTCCTTAGCGCATCCCAAATCCTCCATAATGCTGTCTATGGTATAAATGATGTATGCACGATTTTCATCGTCAAACCATTCATTCTTCATAGACAGCGACATACGATCAAGCATAAGTCCATACAACAATTTAGCATCACTGGACAGCTTCTTAAATCTCTCGTCCTTTATCAGCAGGCGTGGAACACGATAGAATGAGAACTGTTCCGCTTCTATTCCGTAATAATAATCTAGCTGCAAAATTTCTCCCATTCTCGTCTCCTCCTTCCTACTGTGTATTCTTCCAGTTATCTAATAGCTGAAATATTATTTTTTCTATATCATCTGTGCTGTATGTATCCGGAAAATAACTGTTAATGCGTTCCGTTTTTATAACAACCTTACGCTCTACTGGCTTTTCTTTCTCCAGAAGCATACGCACCATTGGAAAAGTCAGTTCTCCCTTTTTGTCACTCTCCTTTAGCATGGCACTCTGCTGTTTGCTTATGACAGCATTGGTGTCCTGTATGGCAACCAATACCCATTGCTGTGCATCCTCGGATAAAAATGAAAGGTCAACAGCCTGCATAATGCCTATTTTCCCTGCATCAACCATATCAAGCAATGGTTCCGATAAGCGTGAAATCCATATATATCTTTGAACTGTTTTTGCACTTTCTCCTGCGGCTTCTCCAAGTTCTTCCAAAGTAAGTCCGCCTGTTCTGCTTCCCTGATGCTTCATAGCATCATATTTCATGCGGTATGCCTTTGCTTTTTCGCTTGGAAGAATATCTTCTCTTTGGATATTGCTGTCCACCATAATAATCGTGGCTTCATCATCCGTATAATTACGGATAAACATCGGCATTGTTTCAAGTCCTACCAGTTCACACGCATGTCTCCTGCGATGTCCTGCAATAATTTCATAGCCGCCCTCAGCTCTTGGTCTTGCAATACCCGGCATCAGCACGCCATGCTCTCTGACACTCTCCACCGTCTCCTGCATCTTTTCATCGTCCAGTACCTTAAATGGGTGACC
>OGMB01000565.1_pt1 | contig 19805 bp, 15 predicted proteins | sample 1573001 | NCBI WGS metagenome assembly OGMB01 (sample SAMEA2581921, study PRJEB24529) | metagenome | biome: Human gut stool | place: China | collected 2011
TGATCACCGGCGCCGTCACGGTCCTCGTCTGGAACCACTACGCCTGGCTCGGCCTCTACGAAATCCTTCCGGGCTTCGTCTTCGCCCTCATCGCCATCGTCGTCGTGAGCCTTCTCGACAAGGCTCCCTCCAAGAGCATCGCGAAGACCTTCGACGAAGTCCAGGCCGCCGTGCGCAATCCCGCCTGACCGCTTCAGGCCTGCCACGATTGAAAAGAGGAGCCTCGCGCTCCTCTTTTCACATCCGACCCGAATGCAGTCCGTGCAGGCCAAATCCGTTAGAATCTCCTGCACAACGCTTTTCGGGGAAGCCGCCGCAGCGGCCGTCCCCATCCCGCTTTCCGCGGCGCCCGCAACCGGCTGCCGCATGACCTTCATTCATGGCACGCTCTTCACATCTTGCGGCCCAGCGCCGCGAACTCAGCTTCATCCTCAACCGCCTGACGGCCTATACGACCCTCGCCGACCGTGACATCCTCGAGCAGCGTCTGCGCACGATCCTCGAGAAGCCGCTCTCCGACGACTTCTACATCATGGCCAACGAAGTCTTCGACAAGATCGAGGCCCAGCATCCTTCCGTCGCCAACGAGGCCCGCGGGAACTTCTACGGCATGCTCTCCGAGGTGAAGTACGAATACAGGACCCCGACCGAGTCCACATCGATGCTGATGGTCGGCCTGATGATGAGCACGTTCTTCAAGACCGCCTGCCCCAACGTCACGCTCTCGCAGGAAACCGCCGACAAGGTTGTCGAGATCCTCAAGAAGCACTACATCAACCCGAAGGCCAAGATCACGATCTTCCATGAAATGCTCCGCAGCAATCAAGGGCCCGCCAACGATACCGAGACGGCGGGCAGGCTCACGCGTGCGATGGCCGAATGCAAGGGAACCCTCTACACCAAGGAACACCTCGACGTACCCGAAGGCGAGGATGACCCCATCGCCGCGCTTGAGAACGAACGCATCTACGGCCTCTACCTGCGCCACCTCGTCATCACCGTAACCGTGCCTGCGGGCGAGCTCGCCGTCGTGCATCCCTACCGCTGGTGGGACACCACGCGCCACCCCGAGTTCTGCGTCAGCGGCCACTTCGATCCCAACCAGATCCTCAAGAATCCGTTTGCGTTCGACATGCAGGAGGCCCTCAAGTCCAACATCGCGTCCTGCCAGACGATCTTCACGGAACCCATGCCCCTCGTCAAGGGACTCGACTTCTTCGAGCAGCAGCTCTCGCCCTTCCGCATCTACCCGCTCCTTACAAATGCCGTGCAGACGGCGGATTGCGAGCCCGACCAATTCTGCGCCTCGATCGCCATCTTCTGCTCGCGTCCCGACGCGGCCAAGATCTACGCCTCCGAAATCCGCATTGCACTCTCCATGGAGACCTCCCGCGACCAGCCCTTCTCGGGCGACTGCATCTCCTTCCAGGACACGGGCGTCGACCTCAACACATACGCCACCAACTTCGAACGCTTCTTCAACATGTTCGGCCTCACCGACGTCGTCATCCACGAAGAGCCCCGCTACTATGAATACGAGGACGAAGGCGGCCGCATCTACGTGAACGCCCGCGGCGTCTCCATGCCGCTCAACCCAAACTTCGCCCCCGTCATGCCCGCACACTTCCTCAACTGACGCGCGGCACATGCAAAAAGACGGCCCTGCGCTTCCTGCGCGGGACCGTCTTTTTCACGAAAACCCTCCCCCTGCACTTGCAAACATGGAGCTGACCATGTATTGCCAACCCGAGCACCCTCCTGCTTGGCACCATGGCCTCTGCTGACTTCTCACGGCAAGCTTTACTCCATCGCCCTGTTGGGGCGATGTCCGTGAGACCTCCTCGGGCAAGGACACGCTCACTCCCCTCATGCAGCTGCCTCATTGCGCATCGCGACGCACACACTGCGAAGGGGCTTCGCCGTTGCCGGCGAAGCCCCTTTCGTCATGAGCAGCTCACGAGTCGGACGGATCCGAGCACCTCAGCGTCACTGAGCGGCCTTCTCCACGTCGAACGTGAACCTGCCGTCCTTCGCGCCCACGCGGATCGTGTCGCCGGGACCTGCGGAACCCTCGAGCATGACCATCGCAAGACGATTCTCGATGTGGTCCTGGATCGCGCGCTTGAGCGGACGTGCGCCGTAATGCGGATCGAAGCCCACTTCGGCGAGTTCCGCCATGGCCTCGTCGGTCACCTCGAGCGTCACGTCCTGGGCGGCCACGCGGGCCTGCAGGCTCTTGAGCTGGATCGCGGCGATGCGACGGATGGCCTCGCTGCCGAGCGAGTTGAAGATCACGATCTCGTCGATGCGGTTGATGAACTCCGGACGGAAGTGCTCCCGCACCTCGGTCATCACGGCATTCTTCACGCTCTCCCTCGACTCGCCGATCATCTCCTGAATCTCGGAGGACCCCAGATTCGAGGTCATGACGATCACGGTGTTCTTGAAGTCCACCGTGCGGCCCTGGCCGTCGGTCATGCGGCCGTCGTCAAGCACCTGCAGCAGGACGTTGAAGACATCGGGATGAGCCTTCTCGACTTCGTCAAGAAGAATCACGCTGTAGGGATGACGGCGGACGGCCTCCGTCAGGCAACCGCCTTCCTCGTAACCCACGTATCCCGGAGGCGCGCCGATCAGGCGGGCGACGCTGTGCTTTTCCATGAACTCGCTCATGTCGATGCGCACGAGCGCATCCTCCGTGTCGAAGAGGAACTGCGCGAGCGCCTTCGTGAGCTCGGTCTTGCCGACGCCCGTCGGGCCGAGGAAGAGGAAGCTGCCGTATGGACGGTTCGGATCCGAAAGCCCTGCACGGCTTCTCAGAATCGTCTCGGCCACGCGCTTGACGGCTTCGTCCTGCCCCACGACGCGCTCCTCGAGCGCATCCTTCATGTGCAGGAGCTTCTGGCGCTCGCCCTCCATCATCTTCGCGACGGGAATGCCCGTTGCGCGACTGACGACTTCGGCGATTTCCTCGGCACCCACGGTGGTTCTGAGAAGCTTCGGCTTGGGCGCATCGCCCGCTTCGAGCTTCTCGGCCTTCTTCAGACGTTCCTCAAGCTTGGGCAGAACGGCGTACTGAAGCTCGGCGAGCTTTTCGTACTGGGCCGTGCGGCGGTACTCCTCCATCTGGTGACGCGTGCGGTCGATCTCGTCGCGGACGCTCTTGGCGCCGAGCGCCTCGCTCTTCTCCTTCTTCCAGACCTCCTCAAGGTCGGCATACTCGCGGGAGAGCTTGTCGATCTCGTCCTCAATCGCCTGCAGACGCTTCTTCGAGGCGTCGTCGGTCTCCTTCTTCATGGCCTCGCGCTCGATCTTGAGCTGGATCAGGCGGCGGTCAAGCTTGTCGAGAGCCTCGGGCTTGGAATCGATCTCCATCTTCACGCGGGCCGCGGCCTCGTCGATCAGATCGATGGCCTTGTCGGGCAGGAAGCGGTCGGTGATGTAGCGGTGCGAAAGTTCGGCCGCGGCCACGATGGCTGGGTCGGTGATCTCGACGCCATGATGCGCCTCATAGCGTTCCTGCAGGCCGCGCAGAATGGCGATCGTGTCCTCGACGCTCGGTTCGTCGACCAACACCTTCTGGAAGCGGCGCTCGAGGGCGGCATCCTTCTCGACGTACTTGCGGTACTCGTCAAGAGTGGTCGCGCCGATCACGTGCAGCTCGCCGCGCGAGAGCGCGGGCTTGAGCATGTTGCCCGCATCCATCGAGCCTTCCGTCTTGCCGGCGCCCACCACGGTGTGCAGCTCGTCGATGAAGAGGATGATCCTGCCGGACTCGGCCGTCACTTCCTTCAGAAGCTTCTTGAGACGCTCCTCGAACTCGCCGCGGTACTTCGCACCCGCAATCAGGCCCGCCATGTCGAGCGAGAGAATGCGCTTGCCGCGAAGGCTGTCGGGCACCTCGTTGTTGACGATGCGCTGCGCCAGACCCTCGACCACGGCCGTCTTGCCCACGCCGGGCTCGCCGATCAGGACGGGGTTGTTCTTGCTCCTGCGCTGCAGGATCTGCATCGTGCGGCGGATCTCGTCGTCACGACCGATCACGGGATCAAGCTTGCCCTGACGGGCGCGCTCGGTCAGGTCGACCGTGTATTTCTTGAGCGCCTCGCGCTGGCTTTCCGCATCGGGGTTGTCGGCCTTGTCGCCGCCGCGGACGGTTTCGACCGCCGCTTCAATGGCAGCGCGAGTCAGCCCTGCATTCTTCGCAAGACGGCCCGCCTCGCTCCTGTCCTCCGTGAGGGCGAGAAGCAGCATTTCCGTCGAGATGAACTCGTCGCCGCGCTTCATCGCCTCCTTCTCCGTGAGGTTGAGGAGGTTCATGAGGTCGCGCGAGATCTGCACGTCGCCGCCCGTGCCCGAAACCTTCGGCAGGCGCTCGACGGCCGCGTTCACTTCGCGCGTCAGGCTCTGGACGTTCACGCCCGCACGTTCAAGAAGGCTCCTGCTCGAACCTTCACCGTCGGCGAGCACAGCCGCCAGAATGTGCACAGGCTCGATGACCTGGTTGTCATGAGCAAGCGCGAGCGACTGGGCCTCGCCCAACGCTTCCTGGAATTTAGTCGTTAACTTGTCTTGACGCATGTTCTTGTTCCTTCGAAAACCCCTGCATGGGACCGCATTGACTCTGCCTGCGATCACGGGATTCTCATCTGATGTCCCTACCTATATGGGGATAGAGCAGGACATTTCAAGATGCCTGGACATTGAAGTTGCTACAGAGTTTGTCCGGCGTCAAGACTCTCGGAGAGCCGAAATGAAACGACCCCGTCTGGTGCAAGACCGGCGGGGCCGTGAGCGTTCAGGCTGCCTTCCCGTGCTCAGAGCGAGCGGACGGCCGTCCAGCCCGCCCAAGTGCCCGTCAGGCTCAGCAGCAAATGCGAGGCCATGTGCACGCCGGCCCTGATGAAGGCGCCCGACGTGATGAGCGAGAAGGCTTCAGCCGAAAAGGTCGAGAAGGTCGTCAGACCTCCGAGAAAGCCCGTGATGACGAAAAGCCGTACGGTGGGCGGCAGCTCGGGATTCGCGCTCGTCCAGGCGAGTGCGGCGCCGATCAGAAGGCCGCCCGCGGCATTGGAGGCGAGCGTTCCCCAGGGCATCCATCCTGAGAGCGGATTGAGGAAATAGGAGAGCATCCATCGGCAGACGGCGCCGAGTCCGGCGCCCGTACCGACGGCGAGGATCACGAGCCAGAGCGGCCCGTCCCTGGTCATCGTGCGGCCTCACCCCAGCGACGCCTGGCCTCTTCGTCGCTCTCGCGCGCGTCGACCCAGCGCTCGCCCTCGGGCGTCCTCTCCTTCTTCCAGAAGGGGGCCTCGGTCTTGAGCCAGTCCATGATGAATTCGCAGGCCTCGAAGGCCTCGCGGCGGTGCGCGCTCGTGACGACGACGAGCACGATGTGCTCGCCCACGGCCATCTCGCCCACGCGGTGGATGACCGTCACGCCGCAGACGTCCCAGCGTGCCCTTGCGCGCTCGACGATGCCCGCGAGCGCCCTTTCGGTCATCGCGGGATAGTGCTCGAGCGTGAGATGCGTGACGTCGTTGCCGTCATTGCGGTTTCTCACCACGCCCACGAAGCTCGCCACGCCGCCCGCTTCGGGAGAGGACTCGATGAGCCTCTCGATCTCCTCGCCGGGATTGAAGTCCGCCTCGCTCACGCGAATGGTCGTCAGGGACATGATCAGCCTCCGGTCACCGGCGGAAAGAAGGCGACCTCGTCGCCCGCCTTCACGGCGTCGTCGGGCTCGGCCATCTCCTGATTGACGGCCGCGCGCACGCGGCGCGCATTGCCGAGCGCAGTCGCATACGGCTCGCCGCAGCCGCGAAGCCACTCGCGAAGCCCTGCGACCGTCGTCACGTCCTCAGGCACCTCAAGCTCCTCCTGCGCACGACCGAGGGCGTCGCGCAGAAGCGCAAAGTAAAGGATGCGGATCTTCATTTTGTTATGTCCTCTCTTTCTTGTGTTTCAGGTTTGCGCATTTCGAGCCACTCTCAGGCGAAGAACTGGCAGAACGGGTAGTAGCTGACCATGTCGCCCTTGCGGACGGTGCCGCCCACGGGAATGTCGACGAGACCGTCGGCCCAGGCGCAGGAGGAAAGCACCTGCGAATTCTGCGTGTGATAGAGGTCGAGCCCGCCCTCGTCGTTGCGGCGCACGCGCACAAACTCCTGACGGTCGCCCGGCTTGAGCCAGTCGAAGTCGGCTCTCACGGCCATGGGCTTTACGTCGATGTCGGTGAGGCCCATCGTCCTCAGGAGGTAGGGTCTGGCCATCATCAGGAAGACCACGAAGCCCGCAACGGGATTGCCCGGACAGCCTATGAAGGGCACGCCGCGCACCTCGCCGAACGCGAGGGGCTTGCCGGGCTTGAGACGGACGCGCCAGACGTTGAGCGAACCGACTGCTTCGACCGCCGGCTTGATGTGGTCCTCTTCGCCCACGCTCATGCCGCCCGTCGTCAGGATGACGTCGGCCGAGGCGGCCGCGCTCTCGAAAGCCTCGATCGTGGCCTCAAGCGTGTCGGGCACGCTGCCCAGGTCGAGCGCCTCGCAGCCGAGCTCCTGAAGGAGGCTGCGGATCATGAAGCGGTTCGAGTTGTAGATGCCACCCGGCGGCAGGGGTTCGCCCGGTTGCACGAGCTCGTCGCCCGAAAAGAAGATGCCGACTCGAAGACGGCGGTAAACCTTGACGTAGGCGCGGCCGATGGACGCGACCATGCCGATCGCGGCGGGCGTCAGGCGGGCGCCCTTCTTGAGCACGACGCCGCCCTGAGGCACGTCGGAGCCGCGGCGGCGGACCCATGCGCCCTCGCGCACGGGGGACTTGAAGCAGACGCCCTCGGGCGTCACCTCGACGTTTTCCTGGGGCACGACCGTGTCGGCACCCTCGGGCATCGGCGCGCCCGTGAAGATGCGCGCGACGCTGCCCTGCGCAAGCCTTGAGCCAACCTGACCGGCGGGAATGCGGTCGGAAACGGGCAACACGACGGGATGATCTTCGGACGCCTCAGCCAGCTCGGCCGCTCTGACCGCGTAGCCGTCCATCTGGGAGTTGTCCCATCCGGGAACGGCGATAGGGCTCACGATGTCTTCGGCGAGCACGCGGTGGGTTGAATAGAGGAGCGGAACGGTTTCCATTCCCTCGACGGGCACCGCCTTCTCCATGAGGCGGCGCAGGGCTTCGGCGTAGGTGATCATAGGCTTACAACAAAATCTGCAACGGCTGCAGGGTCGTTGATGTCGAGCCGCGGCACCCTTTCGTCCGGCTCCTCGAAGTCGGAGGCGACGGCCACCACGTCGTCATGCATGAGCGAGAGTCTCGGATTGGCCTCGCACGCCCTGCGTCGGACTTCAATTTTAGGGAATGCGCCCTCGTTTTTAAACCCCTCCACAAGGATGACGTCGACATCCGAAAATCTGGCAAGCAGCTCTTCAACCGACGGCTGTTCAGGCGTTTCAACGAGCATGGCCCATCTTCGATCGCTGCGCACGATCACCTGCGAGGCACCCGCCTCCCTGTAGCGCCAGCTGTCCTTGCCGGGCTTGTCCATGTCGAACCCGTGGTGCGCGTCCTTAAGCGCCGCGACCCGGAAACCGCGGCGGGTGAGTTCCGCCGCAACCCGGGTCGCAAGGGTCGTCTTGCCGCTTTCGGAAAAGCCGACGAACCCGACCGTTTTAGGCATCAGGGCGCTCCGTCAGCCTCTCGATCTCCTCTCGGACCGCCGCTTCACACGCAGGCGTCTGGACCTTGCGCAGCGGACGGCTGAAGAGGTCGGCCATGTCCTCGGGCGGCTCGACGGCAACGCCCGTGGCCTGCCTGACCATCCTCGGGAACTTGACGGCCTGAACCGTCTCGACGCAGAGCGTCTTGACGCCGACGGGATGGAGGTAGATGCCCGAGAAGAGCGCGTCGGCCGTGTGCGGGTCGACGTACGTGTCGTACTCGAGGTGCATCTGCTCGATGATCTCGAGGCGATTCGGATGGTTCGAGGAACCCGACACGACGCCCGACAGGCGGACCTTGCGGAATTCCTCCGCCGTGAGCGTGAATTCGCCCTTCGTCTTCAGATCCTCGGCAAGCTCCCTGACACGGGTGCCGTCGCGGCCGAGTACGTCGAAGAGGAAGCGCTCGAAGCTCGCGGCGCGCGAGATGTCAGTGGAGGGCGAGGACGTTGCGATCGTCTCGCTCGAGGGCTTCGGCGCATAGCGACCCGTGCGAAGGAACTCGTCCATCGCGTCGTTTTCGTTCGTGCAGACGATGAGGCGCATGATCGGAAGCCCCATCTTCTTGGCGACCCAGCACGCGTACGCATTGCCGAAGTTGCCGCCCGGCACCGCGAAGACGACCTCCTCGCCCACGCGTTCGACGGCCCTCAGATAGCCGTAGAAGTAGTAGACGATCTGCGGCACGATGCGGGCCCAGAGGACGGAGTTGATCGCGCCGAGGCCGTGGGCCTTCGCGTACTCGCGATCCTCGAGGATCGTGCGCACGATGTCCTGGCATTCGTCGAACGTGCCGTTGACCTCGATGTTGACGACGTTCGGATCTTGATTGGAATAAAGCTGCGCCGCCTGGAACTGGCTCATGCGGTCCTTCGGGGAAAGCATGACGACCTTGATGTTCTTGTGCCCGCCGAACGCGGCCTCGGCCGCAGCCCCCATGTCGCCCGTCGTGGCGCCGAGCAGCGTGCGCGGGCGCCCCTGGGCGAACGACGTGTCGAAGAGCCTCGACATGAACTGCAGGGCAATGTCGTCGAAGGCAAGCGTCGGACCGTTCGAAAGCTCGAGCAGGCCGACCTGGTCGTGGAGCCACTTCACGGGCGTGATCTCCTCGGCCGTGAACATACCGCGGGTGTGGCCGAAGTTGCCGGCCTGATAGGCTTCGGAGCAGATCTGCCAGAGATCCTCCTTCGGGAGCTCCTCGGCGAAGAGGCGGATGACCTCGAAGGCGAGCGAGGCATAGGAGAGGCCGCGCCACGTCATCAGGGTGTGGGCGTCGACCTTCGGGAACACCGCAGGCACGTAGAGGCCGCCATCCTCGGCATAGCCCTCGAAGAGAATGTCGCTGAACGAGAAGCTCGATTCGAGGCCTCGGGTGGAAATGTACTGCATTAAACCTCCTTGAAAAGGGGGAAATAGTCGCTGTCACTCATCAGGCAAATGACGATAAAGCCATACTACCTGAAAATCATTCTCCGAAAACTTAAAGAGACGGTTTTTTACGGAACCCAGGCATTTGACCTACAGCGAAATAGGTGCTTTCGAGCAGATGCTCACGCGAAACCCCCGTCCACTCGATCGTAATTGTAAGTCTTGTCGACCTTCAGACAGAAGGGGGACGCCCGCCGGCCACCGAACCTCTACAATGACTTCATTGACAATAGATTAGAGAGAAACGCCATGCCGCTTCCGAAAAGACCCGCCAAGCGAGGGGACGTGCTGACCGACTACGGTCCCGAAGCCGATCTGACCAAGCCCGCCGGAAAGGCTGCGCCCAAGGCCGCAGCCAAACCGTCGCAGGCTCCCGAGACGGCTTCGAAGCCCCGCCGCACGACGAGGAAGACCGTGAAGGCCGCGCCCGCCGAAACGACGAAGACTGTCACCGTGCAGGAGACTGCCGCCCCCAAATCGACGGCGAAGACGCCCGCGAAGCCCGCCGTGAAGAAGCCCCCCGTCAAAAAAGCCGCAACCGCAGTGAAGCCCCAGACGGCCCCCGCAGTCGCCGAGTCCGACGTGCGCGAATCCAGGCACTCCAACCGCCGCGGACGCGCCGCAACGCCCGCCGACAAGCGCAAGCTCTTCGTGCTCGACACCAACGTGCTGATCCACGATCCCATGAGCATCTTCAGCTTCGCCGAGCACGACATCTTCCTGCCCATGACCGTGCTCGAAGAGCTCGACAACCACAAGAAGGGCACGAGCGACGTCGCACGCAACGCGCGTTCGGTGAGTCGCAGCCTCGATCAGCTGATGGAGCTCAACGGACACGATCTGACACAGGGCGTGCCGCTCTCGCTTCTGGGCAACAAGGAAGCGACGGGCAGGCTCTTCTTTGAAACCCACGCCGTCGACGTGCCGATTCCCGCCGCACTGCCGACCTTCAAGGGCGACAACCGCATCCTCGCGGTCGTCAAAGGCGTTGAAGGCGCCTTCCCCGATCTGGCCGTCGTGCTGGTGAGCAAGGACATCAACATGCGCATCAAGGCGACGACGTTGGGCATTCCCGCGGAGGACTATCTCTCCGACAAGGTGCTCGACGACACCGACATGCTCTACTCGGGCCGCATGGCGCTGCCCTCCGACTTCTGGACGACCGTCGGCAAATCCCTCAAGTCCTGGCAGGACGACGGCACGACGCACTACCGCTTCGAGACGAAGGAGGCCGGCCGCTACGTCGTCAACATGTGTCTGACGATCGAGGGCGACCCCGACTTCATGGCCATCGTCACGAGCGTCGAGCCCGACGCGGTCACGATCCGCCTGCTGCGCGACTACCGAACCCGCCTCAAGGTCTGGGGCATTCATGCGCGCAACGCCGAACAGAACATGGCGCTCAACCTGCTCACCGATCCCGAGATCGACTTCGTCACGCTGCTCGGCCAGGCAGGCACGGGCAAGACCCTGATGACCCTTGCCGCCGCCCTCACCCAGACGATCGACGAGCGCCGATTCTCCGAAATCATCGTGACGCGCGCGACCGTCAGCGTCGGCGAGGACATCGGCTTCCTGCCCGGCACCGAAGAGGAGAAGATGGCGCCGTGGATGGGCGCGCTCGAGGACAACCTCGAGGTGCTTCACCGCTCGGAAAACAGCACGGGCGGCGACTGGGGTCGGCAGGCGACGCTCGACCTCATCAAGGCCCGCATCCGCATCAAGTCGATGAGTTTCATGCGCGGACGCACCTTCCTCAAGAAGTTCGTCATCATCGACGAGGCGCAGAACCTGAGCCCGAAGCAGATGAAGACCCTCATCACGCGCGCGGGCCCCGGCACGAAGATCGTCTGTCTGGGCAACATCGCCCAGATCGATACGCCCTACCTGACGGAAGGCAGCTCCGGCCTCACCTACGTCGTCGAACGCTTCCAGGGCTGGCCGCACGCAGCCACGATCACGCTCACGCGCGGCGAACGCTCGCGTCTGGCGGACTTCGCGACTGAAGCCCTATAAAAAACTTGCAAGGCTGGGAATTGGGAGTTATCATCCAAGTACATCTTAACTCAAGCCAACATCAGGAAAACGTCTCCGAACGTACTGAAATCACCAAAAGTTAAGCTTGATTCCGGCCACTGTCTGATGCAAGATCCGACATCCGGGAAGAAAAAGGCGTCGAAAGGCGCCTTTTTTGTTGCCTTTTTCACGCTCACAAGGGAAATCCCTGAAAATTGACAGCACTCCAAAGCCTAGCCTATCATGCTATAAAACAATCACTACCCCATGCAAAATTCCATACATGAGGAATCATCATGAAGGCATGCGACTTAGAGGAAAAAACCAACCACCTTCAAGCTTGCGTTGCGATTGACCTTGGCGCGCGTTACACAGGCACCTTCTCCATCCTGCATAAGTCGAGTCATCTGCCTTCCAAAGACGACTGTCGCGCCGCAACCTACGTGCTGCCGGAGGACGGCGGCAAGATGACCTATTCTCAACGAAACCGCACTGCTGTCCGACATCGAATTCGTGGAAAGAAGCGTTTTGCACTCGCGCGTCGCATGGCCATGCTCATCATCCGCGAGAAGCTGGCCGCAAAGAGCGTCACGCTCACTTCTTCGGAAACCCGCCGTCTTGCTGAAGCGGTCGGCAGTCTCCTGCGCCGTCGTGGCTACAATCGTCTCGAAACCGAAACCGACAACGACCTGACCGTCCTTGAAAACATCGAGCCTGAAGTGTTTTCCGAGCACGAGATTCTTGGAAAGTATTTTTATGCAGGAACCGATCTCGCCATCCAATGGGAAACACTATCGCAGGATCTGAGCAAAATCTCCTCGCTCCTTGCCGAACGCCTTTCCGAGAAAGACTTCAAGAAGTATCTGACAGGCTTGATTCCCGACGACAAGAACAAGATCAAGCACATCATCAGTGTGTTCAAAATGCTGATCGACGAAGCGGAATCGATCAACATGCAGTGCGTTCTCGGACACAAGCACCGCACTCAGTACCTTTCCGACATTCATGCCGACATGCATCGGGACACCCGTCTGTCGAAGGCTGCTGAGGCTTTCGGCGGCGTGGACCGCCTGTGGCGGCTTCTGGGCAACCTCTCGAATCTTCAGCTTCGCGCCCATCGCTGGTATTTCAACGCTCCCCACCTCTTTGACGATCAGGCACTTGAACCGGCCAGACTGCAGAAGACGCTGGTACGCGCATTCAAGTATCTTCATTGCCCGCAAGGCGTCGAATCCCGTGCACAGGCCGAACTCGTGAAGGAGCTCGAAGAAGCGGACGACATCATTGACGCACTGTGCACCATCGATCCCGTCCGCACGATTCCGCCCTACGAAAATCAGCAAAACAGACGGCCGCCCTTCGATCAGACGCTGTACCTGTCTCCCGATCTGCTCGACAGGCAGTTCGGACACACCTGGAAATCCTGGGCAGTCGCTTTTGCAAAAGAAGAGCCCCTCCTCGAAGACGGACTTGAGGTTATTCTGGCGCAGACTGACAGGCGCTCCCGCGTGAAGGCCTTAAACAAAAACTGCAGGGATGCTCTGGACTACAAATTCTCCTACGTCCTTCAGCGAGTTCTCGACCGCAGCAAGGCCTGCGACTCATTCTGTCTTCGTGCTCTGGCCGCAGGCGCTGAAGGCTCGCGTCTGACCGTCGCACGCAATGAACTCCAGCGTGTGCTTGGAACGCAGCACGTGCACGACTTCCTCAGACTTGCGAAACTCTACTACCGCGAAACCGGTGAAGCCAAAAACGGACTCTGGCTGCAGGAGCACGCCTGCGTGCTCGAGCGGGCGGACATTCATCCGCCCATGAAATCCAAAATCATTAATCAGCTGCTCGGCGCCGTCTTCGGCCTCGATGCCGACTTTGGACGTCTTTTCAAAAACAAGATATGGAACCGTACCGTCAGCGGCCGCAGTACCGTACGTTCGATGTGCCAAAACATTGAACAGACCCGCAAGGCGCACGGCGGCGAATTCAATCTGCTCTTCAAGCAGGCGACGGCAGGCGCAGAAGGCGTCGCTGAAGACATTGCCAAAACTGTAGCGGCAGTCGGCAAGCTGCGTGAATTCTTCTCGACGATTCCAGAGCTTGACGAATGCACGATCAATCGAGTTGCCAATCCCTATTCACTGGTTCAGCTCTACACGCTTCTGGAAGTAGACAGAAGCGGCTTTTCCTCAGTCTCGGCAGCTGCGCATTTCGAAAACGAATGGCGCATGAAGACCTGGAAGGACGAGACGTGCAGCAGATGCTCGCGTCTGCCTGCTGATGCCGTGCGGCCGTTCGACGGCGTTTTGCGCCGCGTGCTCGATCGCCAGACGAGTGAATTGTCCCGGCAGATCGCTTCCGACTTCTTCGAGCGCATCTCCGGCGAATCCGCACAAATCGATCTAGCCATCGTCATTGAGGAAAACAAGTTTGCATTCAGCGCCTCTCTGGCCGACCTGAAGAAGAACCGTGCCGCCGCCGACAAGGCCAAAGACGCTCTGGCGCGTCAGGAGAAACGCTGGCTCTCCAAAAGCGAACGCATCAAAATTGCTGCGCGCGGCCTGTGTGCCTACACGGGCGAAGCGCTCAGCGATGCAGGCGAATTCGATCACATCATTCCTCGTTCCCAAACAACCGCAGCGATGGGAACCGCCTTCAATTCCGAAGCGAACTTGCTCTTCGTTTCGCAAAAAGGCAACCAGCAGAAGAAGGACGGGCGCTATTTCCTGACGGATCTGAAAGACAACTATCTGAACAGAATCTTCGGCACCTCGGACAGAAAGCAAATCTCCGAGGAAATCGAGAAGACGGTAGACGAACTCGTGCAGAGCGGACGAATTCGTCATTTTGAGCTTCTGAATCAGAAGCAGCAGGACTGCGTCCGCCACGCTCTGTTTCTTAACGACGCGTCGGAGGCCCGTCAGGCCGTCCTGCGTGAACTGTCCGCCACCAACCGCAGCAAGGTCAATGGAACGCAGGCCTGGTTCGTTCGATCCCTTGTCTCGAAGCTGACCCGCATAACAGCAGACTGGCGAAACAAGCACAACCATACGCTCAACATCAGATCGTGCCGAGTCAACGCTCAAGCCGCCAGCAGCATTCGTATGGCGCTGGGCAAGCTTGCCCCGGACCTCGCCAAGCCTGACATCCAACCGGTTGCCTCCCATTCGATCGACGCGATGTGCGCATACGCGGCCGCCTGCGCGTCCGTGGACTTCTGTTCGTTCGTAGGCGGCAATCCAAGCCATTCGGACCCTGAAAGCTTCACGAACGACAATCAAAGCAATCTGGCTGCCCTCTATCCTGACGCATGCGACGTCAGGTGGGTCAAGAGCTCCTCGCAAAAGGACATCTCCGCCAAAGCCATTTTCAAAGAAGGCATTTTGGCCGAGAATTTCCTGCCTATTCTTGTCAAGCAAGACAAGGTCTACGTCGGCTTCACGCTTCCGTCCGCGTCAGGTGCCGGCGGCAACGCTCTGCCCGTCACTGGCAAAAACCCTCTGCATCTGCTGGAGGTCGCCGGACCGTATCTCGACAAGACGCCCGCCTCGAACTCATCGCAAACTCAGTGCTGCAACATCGTCAAGCAGAAGGCTTTTGCGCTCTTCAACAAGCAGGCTCAGGATCCTGACTCACTGACCAGAGAAGAAACAGAAGCCGCTGCACTTCTCAAGCACCTGCATTACATCACCGAAAGAATTCCTCTCTCGAAGATGCTACTGAACGATACCGGCAACAAGCTTCTGGACGCCGCCAAGCTCAAGAAAAAAATTGATGCGCAGACGCTTTCCTGCACAATCAAGTCAAAGAAAAGCCAGTTCTCGGTAACCGGCACGCTTGCGCTCCCGGCGCAGGTCGAATGGGCCAGGCTCGCAAGTGATCCGTCCCTCGTTCCGCATCTCGGCGAATCCACCAAGACTTTTGACCTCAACGTCTGGATTCGCTCCGTTACGCACCTCAATGCAGGCAGCAAGTGCAGGCACGTTTCCGTAAAGCGCATTGCAAGTCTTCCCGTTGTCAGCAAGGCCTCAGGCGGATTCAGAATCCGACGCACGACAGCAACAGCTCAGGAGGCCTATCAGCTGTACAACATCGCAGGCGCCAAATGCGCAGGCTTCGCATCGAGAAACGGTGAAGTCTCAGACTGGAAACGCCCGCTTCTCAAGAAAGAACTCGTTCATGACAATCTGACGCCGCTCGACGTGGCCGAATACGCCGCCGACGAATCCGTCGGCCTGCTCGACTTCAGATTGGTTGCCGAAGAAAACGACATCACCGTTTACATTGCGCCCGGCACTGCAGATCGACGGTATGTACGACTAGAGCTGCCGTTCCCGACATTGAGAAACTGGCTCACAAATGCTGAAGCAGTCGCTATTCCGGACTCCCCTCTGGGACTGCCGTCAGAGATCATTCTCAAGAAAAGCAAGGCGTTCGCACCGACAGAGCCTGCGAAAGTTGCCAAACTTCTTGGCACACCGCGTTCGCATCTCTTCGTCGAACAGCTCGGTTCGCGCGTGAGGCTTTGGTACATCGTCGAATCGAGCAACTCCGACATGTCACGTGCGTTCAACAGGGCCCAGTCATGAAACACTTGAGCATCTGCAATTTTGGCGATTGCCTGGGAGTCTCAGGCAATCGCCTCAGGAATACTGCCTGACTCACCTCCGTTCCATTTGCATCGCTAAAAATGGCATTTCCATTTCATCCAACCTTGTTCAGGCGTGTGCCGCAAGAGGAATCCGCCTGTACTTTCTGGACTGGACAGGAAAATCCACAGCCTGCATCTCGGGCGAACACCAGCATGCAGTTGTGCAGGTTCGCAAGGCTCAGTTCCGAGCAATCGAGTCAGTTCTTTCTCACTTTCTGAGCAGAGAGATCATTCTTGCAAAATTGAGAAATCAACGTGCCGTACTGCTCTACTTCCAAAAATATCAGGCAAAGGCGTTTCCTGAGAAAGCTGCATTGTTCCACCTCGCCATGGATCGCATTGAACACCTTCACGACCATTTGAAGACGCTTGACCACCTCATGCAGACCGATGAATGGCGAACGGTTCTTCTCGGATACGAAGGACAGGCCGCAGAAGTTTACTGGCGCACTCTGAGAACAAGCGGCCTTCTCCCTTCATCGTTTCAAAAACGTGAGGGCAGAGGCTCCCTTGAAGTGACAAATGCTGCTCTCAACTACGGATACAGCATTCTTGAAAAGTTCTGCTGGTCTGCTTTGGAAAATGCAGGGTTGGAACTCTATGCAGGACTGCTGCACGTCGACCGCCCCGGCAAACCCTCCCTTGTGCTGGACTTCATGGAAGAGTACCGAGCCTGGGTCGTGGACCGAAACATCATCAAGCTCAGAGCGCGTCTGGGAAAGGAAACCAGTCTGACTCCCGATCTCAAAACCGAAATCATCAACGGCATCGATGCAACCATGAGTGCTTTCATTACTCATCGCGGCAAAAAGGTCCGGCTCGAGAACATCATGCAACGTCAAGCATATCGTCTGGCCGGCGCGATGACGGACGGCAAGCGCTACAAGTCGATCAGGTTCAAGTGGTGAAGTCATGAGTCTTTACGTCAAATATCTTGTCTGCTACGACATCTCCAATACCAGAACCCGCTCGAAGTTTTTCGATTTTCTCAAAGACCTCGGACTGACGCCGATTCAAAAATCCGTTTTCTTCGGCGATCTCAAGACTCCGGAGGTACGCTCGTTGAAAGCGGCAGCTGAAAAATGGCTCGACGCCTCCTGCGACTCCTGCCTGTACTTCCCCTGCCATTTGAAAGTTGAGGACATCAGAAAATGCTTTGGCCTTAAGCACTTCACATACATTGAGCCGCATGAAAACAGAGTCATCTAGCATTCCCGCATCCCTACTGCGACAGTACTGCTTCTGCCCACGCATTCCATTTTTCACGTATGTAAGGCAACTACATCCGCCCCGCGCACCCTGGGTAGAAGCGGGAGTTGCAATGCATCAGAGGATCGAACAACTGCTCAAGCGAAGGGATCTCACCAAGCTCACATCGGGGCGGTCTTACAGACTGAAAACGGAAGTCCCCCTCTATTCTCCGGATGCGCCCTTTCATGGCATCTGCGACGCTGTACTGGAACTTGAAGACGGTACGTACATTCCGCTAGAGATCAAGTCCGGAAACGCTTCCCCGCACACGGGCGAGATCATTCAGCTTTGTGCATACGCCGTTTTGCTTGAACAACTGCATGGCGGCAGGATCGATATCGGCTTCATTCTTTACGAGACCAAATCCAAGCACAAGGAAATTCTCTTCACCGATGCCGTTCGGCGAAAACTCGACTTCTGCGTTGAAGCAATCCAGCGTGACGCAACCAAAGCACTTGTACCGCAGACTTCGGCCTCGGACGCTCAATGCACGCAGTGTGAATTCATGAATTTTTGCGCGGACAGGCTGTAAGTTTTGAACCTATTCAAGCACCCCTCTTGAGGAATTTGACGCTAAGATAGTGGGCTCACACATGAGGATGAAGCGAACACATGACGGACTTGATTGAAGATCCCGCCGCGCAGGCCGTGCGCAGGCCTCCGCAGAGCATCAACAGCGAACAGTCCATTCTGGGCGGCCTGATGATCGACAACAATGCTCTAGACAGCATCGTCGACATCATTCAGCCCGATGACTTCTACCGCCGCGACCACAAGATCATCTACGAGCACATCGCCGCGATGATCCAGCGCGGCCGTCCCGCCGACTCGCTGACCGTCGCCGAGTCGCTTCGCGATGCAGGCCTCGACACCGATACGGGCGGCTTTGCGTATCTTGCGGAACTCGTCAACAACACGCCCTCCGCTGCCAACATCCGCCGCTATGCCGAAATCGTTCACGACAAGTCCGTTCTGCGACAGCTGATCAGTGCGGGCGACCACATGGTCACATGCGCGCTGCAGCCCGAAGGACGCGAAACGGCGCAGATCCTCGATGAGGCCGAGCGCATCGTGCTCGCGATCAACGAACGCAATTCTCGCGGCCAGCGCGGCTTCCAGCCCATGGCCACGCTCGTTCGAGAAGTTTCCGAGAAGATCATCGATCTTTACCAGAACCAGCAGGGCTCGGAAGTCACGGGCGTGCCGACGGGCTATCCCAATCTCGACAGAGAGCTTGCGGGTCTGCAGCGCGGCGACCTGATCATCATCGCGGGCCGTCCCTCGATGGGCAAGACCTCGTTCGCCATCAACATTGCAGAAAACGTCGGCGTGCGTCAGGAACTGCCCGTCGCCGTCTTCTCTCTCGAAATGGGTGGCGACCAGCTCGCCCAGCGTCTGATCAGCTCCGTCGCCAACATCGACGCCCAGAAGCTCAGGAAGGCGCAGCTCGAGGACGAGGAATGGAACGCCTTCTCGAAGGCCGTCCATCGTCTGGAAAACAAGCCCATCTATATCGACGACACGCCCGCCCTGATGATCTCAGAGCTTTCGAGCCGTGCTCGACGTCTGGTCAACCAGACGGGCCCGCTCGGCCTCATCGTCGTCGACTACATTCAGCTGATGACGGGCCGTGCAGGCGTCGACAACCGCTCGACCGAACTGTCTGAAATTTCACGCGGCCTCAAGGCGCTGGCAAAGGAGCTGCACTGCCCGGTCATCGTGCTCTCGCAGCTCAACCGCTCTCTTGAACAGCGAGCCGACAAGCGCCCGATCATGTCCGACCTTCGCGAATCCGGCGCAATCGAACAGGACGCCGACGTCATCATGTTCATTTATCGCGAGGTCGTCTACAACAAGGACACTCCTGACAAGAATCTTGCCGAGATCATCATCGCCAAGCAGCGTAACGGTCCAATCGGTACGCTCCGCATGGTCTTCCGCGGCGGCAACACCCGCTTCGAGCCCTGGGCAGGCGATGTCGGCTATTGGGAAGGCGCACAGTAACCTAAAGAGGAATTTCGAATGCTCGACTGGTTTGCACAAATAGACTGGTTTGCCGTCATCTGCTGGCTGAGTGCCGTTTCGCTGATCATCGCCGGCCTCGCCGGCACCGTCATCCCTGCCATTCCCGGACTTCCGCTGATCGCCGCAGGAGGCGCCCTGATCGGATGGGCAGGCGGTTTCGAACTGATCGGCTGGGGCACGATCGCGACGCTCGCCGTTCTTGCCATCATCGGCGTCATCGTCGACACTGTGGCGCAGACCGCCGGGGCACAGAAGGCCGGTGCCAGCTCCTACGGCATCTGGGGTTCGGTCATTGGTACCTTCGTCGGTGTCTTCATGGGCGGTCTTGTAGGCATCTTCATCATGCCGCTCGTCGGTGCATTCATCGGCGAGTTCTGGGCCAAACGAGATTATCTTCACGCGGGGCGCGTAGGTGTTGCGACCTGGATCGGCATTGTCGTCGGAACTGCCGTCAAAATCGCTCTGGCATTCACCATGCTCGGGCTGATGATCGTGATGTACTTCGTATAAAAAAGGAGTTGAGCGCGAGCTCAACTCCTTTTTACCCAGACCATGCTTTGCAAAATTTCGCAAAAAATGCTGTTTTTTCGACAGGCGGGGCATTTTCGAAAAAATGCTCCACTGCTTGGCTCCTTTTCCTCTGCGCCGCAGGGTACTGCGGGCGGGGTTACATCTTAACTCAAGCCAGCATCTGCTCTGAAACGCGTGAGTAGCTACTT
>OGMB01000572.1_pt1 | contig 19571 bp, 16 predicted proteins | sample 1573001 | NCBI WGS metagenome assembly OGMB01 (sample SAMEA2581921, study PRJEB24529) | metagenome | biome: Human gut stool | place: China | collected 2011
TCATTCCCGTTCCAAAAATCTGACAGAATGACCCTAAAATAACGACAGAAAGATAGCTGCGTCCGTATTCGGCAATAATTCCTGTTGCACCAAGAATTTTAAGAATAGGTGTCATAAGCGGAAGTACAATAAGCGGCATTAATATGCTTGATATAAGCAGGCATGTTATTGTGGCACGAAGATATTTAAGTGCATTTTCATCTTTTCCGGCAGCTTTTAATATTGAATATTGTATTGAACCCCCCATTCCTATGCCGGTTCCGAGTGCCTGTAATATAGAAACAACAGGAAAAACTACATTAATAGCGGTCATTCCGGCATCACCTACATTGTTGCCGACAAAATATCCATCCACAATTGAATATATGCCTGAAAGAGCAAATGCCAGAATTGATGGCATTACAAAGCGGAAAAATTTCTTTGAGTACATAAAAATCCCCATTTCTAAAATATTTTTTATATGAAAAGGAACAGGCAGGATTTAATTTCATGCGGCTCCCTTTTTGTAATAAACATAAAATATTATTATATCACACTTTTTGAAAAATAAAACAGAAAAAAATATATATTTTCTGTTGCATATTTAATAAATATATACTATACTTTTGTTAACTTAAAAATACGTGAAAATAGTGTCAGAACTGATGCTGTAATAAGAGTAAGGAAGTGTTTAATATGTCTGGATTAAGTAAAAAAGTAAAGATTATTATTGCGGCAGCTGTGTCAGTTTTAATTCTTGTTGCAGGTATAGCGACAGGAATACTAATATCTTCCCATAGAGGAGACAAAGATTCTTACAAAGCAAGTGAGGAATCAGATAGCAGAAATGAGCAGGTTATAAGCAGCAACGGCACACAGAAAGATAAAGAACAGGATAAAAAGTGGACGGATGCGGCAGCAGAGTTTAAAGCTGTTAATTCGTGGGAATCAGAAGGCAAGAAGTTTACACAGTATGAACTTACTGTTACCAATCATGGAAGCAGTGCAATTGATGAATGGAAGATAAATTTTCCGGTCGGGAGTACAACACAGCTGTCACAGAGCTGGAACTGCGACATAAGTGTTGATAACAATAACGGAAACGTAAGGTTTATACTTGTGCCTGCTGATTATAATAAAAAGCTTGAAGCCGGTGCCAAAACACAGGGAATAGGTTTTATTGTCAGTATGACAGATGACTATACGCTTGGAGATTATGATATTGAAACTGTTGTGACAGATGATACGCTTACAGCGTCGAATGTATCAGATCAGATGTCAGAACAGGTGTCAGGTCAGGCATCAGATCAGTTATCAGGTCAGTATGATGAAAATGCGGATTCACAGGATAATAATAGCCTGGAGAGTAATGATAATGAAGATTTGTCAGGTCAGCTTCATGTTTCAGGGACTGATATTATAGACGGCAATGGCAATGTTGTCAGGCTGAAAGGTGTGAGCACACATGGGCTTGCATGGTATCCGCAGTATGTCAATTATGATGCATTCCGTACTTTGAGGGATGATTGGGGTGTTAATGTAATAAGGCTTGCCATGTATACACAGGAGTATGGGGGATATTGTAACGGCGGTGACAGAGAAGGTCTTAAACAGCTTATAGATAATGGTGTTTCATATGCATCACAGCTTGGAATGTATGTGATTATAGACTGGCATATTTTAAGTGACGGCAATCCTAATCAGCATAAGGATGAAGCATTGGAATTCTTTGACGAAATGTCGTCAAAATATGCAGGATATAATAATGTAATATATGAAATATGTAATGAACCTCAGAATTCCGACTGGAACAGTCAGATAAAGCCTTATGCACAGGAGGTTATAGCACGAATACGACAGCATACGGATGCACTTATTCTTGTAGGAACAAACAGGTGGTCACAGGATGTCGATGAGGTTATAGGCAACAGACTTGATGATGATAATGTAATGTATGTTGTTCATTTTTATGCAGGAACACAGAAGGAATGGGTAAGAAATAAGATGATTGCTGCACTTGACGCAGGGATTCCTGTATTTATAAGTGAATGCAGCATATGTGATGCATCAGGAAACGGTGGTATAGATTATGGTTCGGCTGATGCGTGGTTTTCACTTCTTAACGAAAGAGGAATAAGTTATATAGCTTGGAGCCTGAGCAATAAAAGTGAGACGTCTGCACTTATAAATTCGTGGTGTGATAAGTTGAGTGACTGGAGTGATGATGATTTATCAGATACAGGAAGATGGTTCAAGAATATGATGAGCAGGTAAAAACTTTGACATGCAGTTCCATAAGACATAATGGTTCAATTGTGGACAGGACAAAATAAAAGCACTGAATGTGAGTGGGTGACGAACATTCAGTGCTTTTTTATAAATTATAAAGAGTTTACAGCCTTTGTTATGCGAGATACCTTTCTTGCAGCTGTGTTCTTGTGGAAAATTCCCTTTGAAGCAGCCTTAGAAATCTCAGCGATAGCAACTGGAAGAGCAGCCTGAGCAGCTTCCTTGTCGTTAGCAGCAACAGCAGCGTCAACCTTCTTGATATAAGTTTTTACTCTTGATTTAACAGCCTTATTTCTATCAGCTCTAACCTGACTTGTAAGGACTCTCTTTTTCGCAGATTTAATGTTAGCCAAATCCGTACACCTCCAAAAATATTTATTATTAGTTAAATTAATTGTGATTTGTTTTGCATTAAAGCCGGACACGGACGATCTAATGTAAACATACCTCTGTATTCTATAATATCGATGTGATTATGTCAATAAAAAATATAATAAATTTTATAAATTACAATAAAAAGCAGTTAATCTGACAAGAATATAGATATAAAAGAATAATATTCAAAAGGAGTGACTGTTTATGGGAAATATAAATATAAGAACGGACCTTGCAGTTGAGCTTAATGAGGCTGTTGACAAAAGTGACAGCCGTTACAGTGGTGTAATTGTAAGAGAGCATATTGATAAAGTGTCTTTGGTAAAAGTGACGACACTAGAGATAATAAATGAGGAAGGTGAAAAACTGTTTAATAGAAAAGCGGGCATATATATAACTATAGAAGCAGAGGGTCTCGGTGAAAATGATGATTTTTATAATGAGAGAGTAATAGAGATTATTTCCGGACAGATAGATGCGTTAATACGTCCATGTATATCAAAAAATAACAAACTGCTTGTTGTTGGGCTTGGAAACAGGAACGTAACAGCGGACTCACTGGGACCCGATGTTGTTGATAAATTAATAATAAACAGTCATATACATGGTGAAAAAGATGAAATTTCAGTCAGGCTGTCAGCATTATCTCCGGGAGTTATGGCACAGACAGGAATAGAGACTTCGAGCATAATAAAAGGGATAGCAGATGAGATTGATCCCGGAGTGATTATTGTTATAGATGCATTGGCTGCAAGAAACACACAGAGACTTAATAAGACAATCCAGATTTCAAACAGGGGAATTAATCCGGGGTCAGGCGTTGGAAATCACAGAACAGGGATAACATCGGATAATATAGGAGTCCCTGTGATTGCAGTGGGAGTGCCGACAGTAATAGATGCAGCAACGATAATAGGTGATGTAACGAAAGATTATGAAAATATTCCCAAACACCTTTCGGATATGTATGTTACACCGAAAGATATTGATGAAAATATACGGATTACAGCAGAAATTATAGCTGAATCAATAAATGAACTTGTTTATGCATAAAGTTTTACAGATGTTCATATAGATAGTGTAGCCGGGAATAAATCAGGCGGTGCATAGCGGAGGCGGGAAATGTCGGTGAAAAAATATAGACGTGCTTTTTTTTTGATAATAATGCTGATATTGACAATTGTGTTTTATTTTATTTTTTGTGGAGGTAAAAATGCAATTGGAAATGTTCTTGCCGGAGTAATAAATGGTGCGGGAAATTTCCTTGCAGGAGAGTATGTGCCGTCATATACATTTTATGATTCGGTAGAATCACAGTCGGAATATACATTAAAGAATTCAATTTTAAATGATATTTATCCGACAGGTGAATATTACAGAATATATGCAGGGCAGGGCGAAGCGTGTGTATCATATGACGGTTATGTTGATACAATAGCACAGGTTGTAAATATAACAGGTCAGGATGATAATAAAGAAGATAATAACCAGAATCAGGAAAATGATGTTTCTGTGGAATCAGATAAAGCCACAGGTGGTGAAACAGAAAGTGAAAAAAGCACAAATATAATAGCTGCTGATACAGTTACGGGTAATGTCTATGACAGGCAGAATCTTAATGATTATAATTTCTGTCAGCAGTTTTATACTGTTACAAGCATTACGAGTCTTACAAAAGAAATATTCAGACCTTCAGAGTTTCTTGATAAAGATATGAAAATCACACATGATTCGTCAAGTCCGCAGATTCTTATATTCCATACACATTCACAGGAGGGATTTATCGATTCAGTTGAAGCAGATGCAAAAACAACTATAGTTGGTGTAGGTGATTATCTTACAAAGCTTCTTACAGAGCGGTATGGTTATAATGTTATTCATGATACAACAGTTTATGATTATGTCGATGGGAAGCTGGATAGAAGCAAGGCGTATACATATGCAGAAAACGGAATAGCAAAGATTCTTAATGACAACCCTTCAATAGAAGTTGTTATTGACCTCCACAGGGATGGAGTGGCAGATACAACACATCTTGTGACGGAAGTTGACGGCAGGCAGATGGCTAAAATAATGTTTTTTAACGGAATAAGCTATAGCAATGTTAAGGGGAATATAAATTATCTGTATAATCCATACAGGGATGACAACCTGGCAATGAGTCTTCAGATGCATCTTATCGGGGAGGCATATTATCCTGGATTTCTTCGCAGAAATTATATTAATGCATACAGATACTGCCTCCATGAGCGTGCAAAATCAATGCTCATTGAGGCAGGAGCACAGACCAATACATTTGAAGAGGTAAAAAATGCAATGGAACCGCTGGCAGATATGCTTGATAAACTGCTTACAGGAGTAAGAGCATATTGAATGAGAAAAAATTATGCTTGATGTGTTATCATGTATATAATTTAATCAGTTAGGCATTGATATAATTTATCTATTGATTCATTAATTTTATCATCGGAGAGGGCTGAATAGTTAATTACCAGCGTATGGTCGATTGCAAGGCTTTTGTCTGCATAATATTCTGACAGACATGATATTTTAAGCCCTCTTTGCATAGCACGTTCAATAAGCTTTTCATCGCTAAGAGTGGTGTTTGCGTGAAGCAGAAAATGAAGTCCGGCATTTTCCTCATGAATAGTTATAATTGAGGAAAGAGGACTTTTATTTATAGCATCAATAAACATATCACGCTGGCGGCGGTAAAGAATTCTCGTGCGGTTTATATGTTTTTCAAAATACCCTTTATTAATAAAAGCAGCAAGTGTATACTGTTCAAAATTTGATACGGTACAGGCATAAAAATTAAGTTTTTCTTTAAAAAGCTGCATGAGCTGCACTGGAAGCACCATGTAGCTTATTCTTATTGTAGGAGAGAGCGTTTTTGTAAATGTATTCATATAAATTACTTTTCCGGATACATCAATACTTTCAAGCGAAGGTATAGGCTTTCCTAAAAGCCTGAATTCACTGTCATAATCATCTTCAATTATGTATCGTGATTCGCAGTTTAATGCCCATCCAAGAATTTCATAGCGGCGTCCTATTGGAGTGACAATTCCGGTAGGGTAGTGATGTGATGGCGAAAGATGGAGAATATCCGCATTTCCGGCCTTTAATGCATCTATATTAACACCTTCTTCATCAATGGGAATGCTTACACATTTTACATTGTTGCTATTATAAATTTTGCGTATTTTTTCGTATCCTGGGTCTTCAACCGCAAATGTTTTATCGCGTCCTAGAAGCTGTATAATGAGAGTATAAAGATATTCAGTTCCGGCACCTATTATAATCTGTTCAGGATGTACATTCATGCCTCTAAATTCTTTTAAATGGCTGCATATGGCAGCTCGAAGCTCATATATTCCCTCTGATGGTGATGGCTGTAAGAGTGCATCACGTCTGTCAGCCATAATTTCTTTCATAAGTTTTGACCATGTGTAAAAAGGAAAATTATCGGCATTTATCCTGTTTGAAGCAAGGTCTGCAAAACAGTTGTCTGAAGGATTTGGTTTGATATGCAGATTTTTATAAACAGGAGATTTTACGGAAATATCTGCGTTACGTTCTTTAAATTCATTTTCATATGACGGGATAAATATCTGGCTGATATCAGATACATAGTAGCCCTTTTTGGGAATAGAATAAATATATCCTTCAGCGATAAGCTGTTCATAAGCATTTTCAACTGTGATTGTGCTTATTCCGAGATTCTTGGCAAAATTACGCTTGGATGGAAGTTTATATCCATTGGTCAGATTGTGCTTTAAAATATCGTCACGTATACATTTGTACAGATATTCATACATGCTGTCAGAACCTGTATTTTCAAAAGAATATGTAAGCATAAAATTACCTCTTTCAGTTATATTTAAAGAATAACAATTATTTAGCTCAATATACACTATTTGAAAAATTATGTCAAAATTACATCAAAAAATATCAAAAATATATTGACAATTAAATAAAATTAATATATAGTGAATATAAATTATTAATACTATTTATTTCTTGCACGAGTTTTCGTGTTCTTATTTGTATATATGCATAAGAGGCATATATACAAGTCGGTGCAGTCATTATACCTGCTTCTATTGCCTTATACAGGACTTTTCATTTTTATTCCATAAGGTTACAGATTTTTCGGGTAAGATTCCACTGGTGTTTATGTAAATATCCGTGTGTATACGGTTTATTTAAATATTATATTAAAGGAGAGTAACTTATTATGGAGTACAGGGAGTTTCTGGAAAATGTACGAAAGGAGGTAGAATCAAGGTATGACAGTAATGTCAGCGTCACGCTTAATCATGTCATGAAAAATAACGGAACGGAGCTTGACGGCATTACAATAATGGAAAAAGATAAGAATATCGCACCTACAATATATATTAATTCTTTTTATGACAGATACAGGGAAGGGGTTTCTTTAAAAGCTGTTGTAAGTGAGATTATACGTATTTATAATCAGAATAAGAATTCAATTAATATTAATGCTGATTATTTTGAAAATTATGAAAATGTCAGAAAAACAATCGTATATAAGCTTGTCAATTATCAGAAGAATAAAAAACTTCTGGAAGATGTGCCATACAAAAGAGTGCTTGATCTTGCTGTAGTTTTTTACTGCCTGATAGAGCAAAGGAAAGGTGTGAGTGCAACGGCTCTTATTCATAATGAACATTTAAGAATCTGGAATGTGACAGAGGATGAAATTTATAATGATGCATTGAAGAATACACCTGTTCTGCTTGCCGGCAGCATTGTGCCTATGAGTAAAATATTAAGTGAGATTGCAGGAACAGCTCCGGCTGATAATGACGAGAAAGTGTGTAAATACACAGGCGAAGACATTTTATATGTGCTTACCAATTCTTCAAGGGTAAATGGTGCCGCATGTATATTATATGATAATCTTCTTAAAAAATTTGCGAATGATGTACATTCTGATTTATACATACTTCCGTCATCTGTTCATGAGGTCATTATTGTTCCTAAAAAGAATGCATTTGATAAATCTGAACTTGCAGATATGGTAAGGGAAGTGAATGAACAGGGAGTTTCGCAGGATGAGATTCTGTCTGATAATGTGTATGAATATAACAGAAAGAATGGACTTATTACAATGTGATAAAAATAGTAGAAACAGATATTAAATAAAGACAGTATGTGCATGATGGGGGTCGAACCCACGGCCTTTCGCTCCGGAGGCGAACGCTCTATCCACTGAGCTACATGCACATGCTGTATTATTTTACATTATAAAAACAAAAAAAGCAAGATGGTTGAAATGACGAAATGATTTTGTTAAAATTATATTATTTATTAATAACAGGAATGCAAGCATATGGATGATGGAGTAAGAATTAATAAGTTCCTCGGTTCGGCAGGATATTGTTCGAGAAGAGAAGCGGACAGGCTTGTCGGTGAGGGACGTGTTTTTATAGATAGAAATATGGCAGATATGGGAAGCCGTGTTATGCCGGGACAGAAGGTATATGTTGATGGTAAGGCAGTTGTTCCGGAAGAAGAAAATATACTTATAGCAGTGAATAAACCAAGAGGAATAGTATGCACCACAACTGATAAACAGGGGGCTAATAATATAGTTGATTTTCTTGGATGTGACAAAAGAATTTACCCTGTCGGAAGACTTGACAAAGATTCAGAAGGCCTGCTTTTAATGACTAATGATGGTGAACTGATGAATAATATTCTCACGGGGAAAAATGAGCATGAGAAAGAATATATAGTTGAGGTAGATAAAAATCTTTCAGATGATTTTGAACGCAGAATGTCAGAACCGATGTATTTAAAAGAACTTGATAAAACGACAAGACCGTGCCGTGTTATTAAGACAGGGAAAAAAACATTCAGGATAATTTTAAAACAGGGATTAAACAGACAGATAAGACGCATGTGTTCCAATCTTGGATATAAAGTCGTAAAATTGAAAAGAATAAGAATAATGAATATAGAACTGAATGATTTGCCAGCCGGTGCAACAAGAAAAATTGAAGGCAGCGAATATGAAAAATTAATGAATCTTATTAATAAGAAATAAGGACAGAAAGTGGTAACGGAAATGACGGATTTGGAAAGAATTAAAGAGCTTGTAAGCATATTAAACAAGGCAGGAAAAAGTTATTATTCAGAAGGCGTTGAGATAATGAGCAACTTTGAATATGATAAGCTTTATGACGAACTTGTAAAACTTGAAGAAAAAACTAAGATTGTTCTTTCGGACAGCCCTACTGTTAATGTTGGATATGAAACGCTCAGTGAGCTTCCAAAGGAAAGACATGACAGTCCTATGTTAAGCCTTGATAAGACAAAAAATCCCGACGAGCTGGTGGACTGGCTTGGAAGCCAGAGAGGTCTGTTATCATGGAAACTTGACGGGCTTACTATAGTCCTGACATATGAAAATGGCGAACTTTTAAAAGCTGTAACAAGAGGAAATGGCGAAGTTGGGGAAATTATTACACAGAATGCAAAAGTATTTAAAAATGTTCCGTTGTCAATTCCTTTTAAAGGCAGACTTGTTATAAGAGGAGAGGCAATTATAACTTATTCTGACTTTGAAAAAATCAATGAAAAGATTCCTGAGATAGATGCAAAATATAAGAATCCAAGAAATCTTTGCAGCGGTTCAGTACGCCAGCTTAATAATAAGATTACTGAAGAAAGAAATGTAAGATTTTTTGCATTTTCGCTTGTTTCTGCAGATGGACAGGATTTTAAGAATTCAAGGAAAGTACAGTTTGAATGGCTTAAAGAACAGGGATTTTCTGTAGTTGAATACAAAGAAGTTACATCAGAAAATCTCAAAGACACAATTATGTGGTTTGAAGATAAGATAAAAGATAATGATTTTCCATCAGACGGACTTGTAATATTGTATGATGATATCGCATATGGCGATTCACTTGGAAGAACGGCTAAGTTTCCACGTAATTCAATGGCATTTAAGTGGACTGATGAGACAGCCGTAACACATCTTAGAAAGATTGAATGGAGTGCGTCAAGGACAGGGCTGATAAATCCTATAGCGGTATTTGATACGGTTGAGCTTGAGGGCACAAAAGTTTCAAGGGCAAGTGTTCATAATATAAGCATTATGGAAGGCTTACAGCTTGGAATAGGTGATGAGATAAGTGTCTTTAAAGCTAATATGATTATTCCGCAGATAGCAGATAATTTTACAAGAAGCGGCAATGTTGAGATTCCTTTGGAGTGTCCTGTCTGTAAAGGAAAGACACAAATAAAGCAGATTAATGATGTCAAATCACTGTATTGTATGAATGAAGAATGTCAGGCAAAGCATGTAAAGAGATTTGCACATTTTGTTTCAAGGGATGCAATGAATATTGACGGACTTTCAGAGGCTACACTTGAGAAATTTATCCAGAATGGTCTTATAAAAGATTTTACGGATTTATATCATCTTGACAGATATAAGGACATAATATCAGGCATGGAAGGATTTGGTGAAAAGTCGTGTGAAAATATTCTTAATGCTGTTGAACAGTCAAGAAAGACAATTATGGCAAAGGTTATATACAGTCTCGGAATTCCGGGAATAGGACTTTCAAATGCCAAGATGATTGTAAAAGCAATTGGTTCAGATAAAGAACAGCTTACGACAGCAGACCGTCCGGCACTTGAAGCTGTAAAAGGTGTAGGAGCTGTACTTGCTGATGCATTTGTTTCCTATTTTGAAAATGAGAATAACAGGGCATTATTTGAAAAGTTATTAAAAGAGCTGGATATTGAAAAAGAAGAAGATAATAATTCTGAAAATGCAGATGCTCTTGAAGGTAAAGTTTTTGTTATAACGGGTTCACTAAGTCATTTTAATAACAGAAATGAATTAAAAGACCTGATAGAATCAATGGGTGGAAAGGTCACAGGGTCTGTTACAGGTAATACAAGTTATCTCATTAATAATGATGTAACATCTACATCATCAAAGAATAAAAATGCATCAAAGCTTGGAATACCGATTATAAGTGAAGAAGAATTCCTCGATATTGCAGGCAGAAAAGATTTGATGTAATATACAGGTGTTATTAAATTTAGAAAAATTATGTTTACAGATTATATAAATTGATTTGGGAAAGGCGGAGGTTATGCCAATCAGGATACAGAGTGATTTGCCGGCAAAGGCGGAACTTGAGGATGAAAATATATTTGTCATGGATGAGAACAGGGCTCTTTCACAGGATTTCAGAGAGCTTAGAATAGTGATTCTTAATCTCATGCCTATAAAACAGGATACAGAGCTTCAGCTCTTAAGAGGACTTTCTAATACACCTCTTCAGATAGATGTGACATTTCTACAGATGGAGAGCCATGTTTCTAAGAATACGTCAGTTTCACATTTAAAAAAGTTTTATGTTACATTTCCGGAGATAATGAGAAAGAAATTTGATGGAATGATTATAACAGGTGCACCGGTTGAGAAGATGGATTTTGAGCAGGTAGATTACTGGGATGAGCTTACAAGAATTATGGAGTGGTCAAAGACTCATGTAACATCAACGCTTCATATATGCTGGGGTGCACAGGCAGGATTGTATTATCATTATGGAGTTAAGAAAGTGCTTCTGGATAAGAAACTTTCAGGTGTTTACAGACATCATGTAATGAATAAACGTGAACCGCTTGTACGCGGTTTTGATGATTTTTTCATGGCACCTCATTCGAGATATACAGAAGCCTGCCGTGAAGATATACTTTCTAATCCAAATCTTAAAGTACTTGCGGATTCCAAAGAAGCCGGAATTTATATTGTTATGGAAAAAGAAGGAAAACAGATATTTGTTATGGGACATCCGGAATATGACCGTGTAACACTTGATGGTGAGTATAAGCGTGATATTGAAAAAGGATTAGATATTGAACTCCCGGTTAATTATTATCCTGATGATGACTGTAACCGCAGGCCGGTTCTTTCATGGAGAAGCCATGCGAATAATCTTTATACGAATTGGCTTAATTATTATGTTTATCAGATAACTCCGTATATTCTTGAAGAGGATGTGTAAGATATGGCAGATGAAAAACAGACATTTACAGTTGCTGGATATAAGTTTGCAACTAAGGAAGAAGCACAGGATGCCAAAGATGAACTTAATGCAATAAAGTATCTGTCATCAAAGACAGATGGAAAAGACCCAAAACAGGTATATATGTTATACAACCAGATACTTGACAAACAGCTGTTTAATACGCCTGTCGGAATTGATTATTTAAAGGAACTTCAGCAGTTTTTATATATTAATAAAGATATTCCGAATGATAAAATAAGACCAATTCCGATTAATAATGAATTGAGCGAAATGCTTGATGAGAAGAAGATACCTTTAAAGGTAAAAGATGAGATAAGACAGTTAAAAAGAGATAAGAACAGATATAAGGATAAATATATAAAGTTAATGATTGTCAATATTGTCCTTGTTGTTGTTATAGCTGCGATGGCTGTTATTTTAAAGACTTCATCAACACCGACTGTAATAGATTATGAGAGAAAATTACAGGATAAGTATGCTACATGGCAGGAACAGCTTGAATCACAGGAAGCATCACTAAAGGCAAGAGAAAATCAGACACAGTCAAAACAAAATTAAAAATCTTCACATTTTAAACATATATTTGTTTTATATTTATTTTTAGTAAAAGGCAGAAGTCTTAAAGTGAAAATTAATAAAAACAGGAGATAGATGATATGGATAAAATAAAAGTTTTAGTTGTTGATGATGAGAGCAGAATGAGAAAACTTGTTCATGATTTTTTATCTAGAAGTAATTATGAAGTTATAGAGGCAGCTGATGGGGAAGAAGCCATAGATATTTTCTATGCTGATAAGTCTATTTCACTTATAATACTTGATGTTATGATGCCTAAGATGGATGGATGGGAAGTATGCCGACAGATTAGAAAAGACTCAAAAGTGCCAATTATAATGCTGACAGCAAAGAGCGAGGAAAAAGATGAATTACAGGGCTTCGACTGTGGTGCTGATGAATATGTTTCAAAACCTTTCAGTCCAAAGATTCTGACGGCGAGAGTTGATGCACTCATAAGAAGAACTTATCAGATAGATAGTTCTGAAGTGTATGAAATAGGCGGAATTGAGATTGATAAGGCTGCACATATTGTAAGGATAGATGGAAAAGAGATTGATTTAAGTTTCAAAGAATTTGAACTTCTTACATATTTTGTTGAAAATAAAGGAATTGCGTTATCAAGAGAAAAGATTCTTAATAATGTCTGGAATTATGATTATTTCGGAGATGCAAGAACGATTGATACGCATGTAAAGAAGCTCCGCAAGAAGATGGGTGAAAAAGGTGACTGCATCCGCACGATATGGGGAATGGGATATAAGTTTGAAGTTTAAAGGAAGAGACAGATATGGGAAGACATTCTATTAAGTTTAAAATTACTTTAATGCTTACAATTATTATTTCAAGCCTTCTTGTGCTGCTTATGATATTAAACAGTACAATGTCAGAAAAGTTTTATCTGAATGGACGCAGGAAACAGATGCTTGAAGGGTATACTTATATTAATAATACAATGGTTTCATACACAGGCGGAACACTCGGCAAGGATGAGATGCAGGATAAGATAGAGCAGTTTGCGTCAGGTGCGGCTATTTCTGTAATAGTTATAAACAGTGACTGGACAACGCTTTATACTAACTGTAATGGTGAAGCTGAGATGGTTGAAAGACTCAGAATGAGTATGTTTAACAGAGACGTGTTTGGAAAACAGGACAGTTATGATAATTCTAATATACAGGATGATAAACAACAGGATGACAAACAACAGCCGTCAGATGATGATATAAAAGATGACGGTAAAAAGTTCCCAATGAAAGATAGAAATGGCGGTTCGCTTTCTATAAATATGGAGCAGAGCGGAATTGCGGAAAAGCGTGAGATTATAAAAGAAACTGATAAATATACACTCCAGAAAGTGTATGATGAACGACTTTCAGATGACTATTATGAACTCTGGGGAACGCTGGATAATGGATGTTCTATTATGATGCGTGTTGCAATTCAGGGAATTAAAGATAATGTAAGTATTTTTAATAAGTTTGTAACTTATATCGGACTTGTAGTATTGGCAGCAGGAATTGCAGCAGCCTATGTATTATCCGGATATATTTCCAAACCGATTAAGGAACTTTCAAATCTTGCTGAGAGAATGGCAGATATGGATTTTGATGCGAGATATACAGGGAGTGATAAGGGCGAGATAGGCATATTGGGAAAGAGCATGAATAATATGTCAGAAAAACTGGAACAGAATATTTCACAGTTAAAGACTGCCAATCTTGAACTAAAAAAAGATATTGATAAAAAAGAAAAACTCGAACAGATGCGTTCAGATTTTTTGTCCAATGTATCGCATGAATTAAAGACACCGATAGCACTTATTCAGGGATATGCAGAAGGATTAAAGGAAGGAATATCTGACGACCCTGAGAGCATGGAATTTTATTGTGATGTAATTATTGATGAATCAAATAAAATGAATGAGATGGTAAAGAAGCTTCTTACACTTAACCAGATTGAATTTGGCGATGAGGAGACAGTTCTTGAAAGGTTTGATATAGTAGAACTGCTTAATTCAGTTATATCTGCCAATACACTTCGTGCATCACAAAAAGATATATCTATTACATTTTCTGCACCGGAAAAAAATATGTATGTCTGGGCGGATGAATATAAGATAGAAGAGGTTGTGACAAATTACATCAGCAATGCCATAAATCATTGTGATTTTGATATGAAAATAGTCGTCAGGACACAGAGAATCGGCGACAATATAAGAGTGTTTGTATTTAATACCGGAAAGCATATTCCTGATGAAGACATAGATAATATCTGGATAAAGTTCTATAAAGTTGATAAAGCAAGAACAAGAGAGTATGGCGGTAATGGAATCGGACTTTCTATAGTAAAGGCAATTATGGATTCACTTGGCAAGGAATGTGGTGTCATGAATGTCGATGGTGGAGTTGAGTTCTGGTTTGACCTTGATGCAAAGGCGTGATATAATAATAGACAGCTTTAGGCTAATATTTTTTTGGGAGTTGTAAGCAGATGAAGAGATTAGCAGCATTAGGACTTGTATTTGTATTGATGTTTTCATTTACAGGATGTAAAGGTGATATAGAGCTTAACAAAGAAGATAATGACCATGTGGCAGAATATATTGCCGGTGTACTTCTTAAATATTCATATGAAAATGAATGGGAATATCAGAAGTTAAAGAATTCAGCATTGACTAATTATCAGAATTCAGTATCAGGCAGGACACAGACTTCATCTGATAATACGAAAGCTAATTCAGGTTCGAAAAATACAGCTTCGACATCGGGAAGTATATCACAGACAGGTTCTGCGGGTACATCGCAGTCTGGTCTGGGAGTTATGGAACAGTTTGCATCTGCATTAGGTCTTGACAATGCCCAGATTACATATAAGACATATCAGTCAGGAGACAGATATCCAACAGATGAATATTCAATTTCTGTTCCTGCAAAGAGTGGATGTAAAGTTGTGGCACTTGAATTTGAAATAAAAAATAATGGAAGTTCGCAGATAACAGCCAATACATCATCAAAAGGTGTTTCAATAAAATTAACAGTTGGAGATAAGACTGTTGCAGAATCAGCCACATTATTAAAGAATGATATTTTACAATTGAAAAATGTCAGCATTAATGCAGGCTCATCATATACAGCAGCAGCAATTTTCCAAGTGCCTGAAAGCAATATATCAGCAATATCAGGAGCGACAGCTGTTATTTCTGTAAATGGTGCATCTATAGGCACAATTAATATCCAGTAAAAATATAAAAGGTATAAAAAACACCCTCAAAGATGTAACTGACTTTGAGGGTGCTTTTTTTATGGTTCAGCCGGATAAACCGGAGCGTTAAGAACTTTTTCCATTGTATATTCCTCAGCTTCAGCTTCAGTAAGCTGATGGACATATGGCGGTCTTTTTTGTGGAACGTATCCTTCACCATGACAATTATATTCTGCATAATAGCATGTATCATGGGATTCTTCTTTGTTCCAGTCACTAAAACCGGTCTCTGTAATCTGACCGCTCATTTCACAGTTTAAAAAGACAGCTTTTGCATATATACGCCAAGGACGGCTGAGCATTACAGTTCTGTCTGGGCAGTTGCCTGTAAGGCGGCAGTGGTCAAATACATAACCATATTTCTGATTGGAATATGTAGAAGGAGCTGTATAATAGCTGTTTATTTTTTGATTGCGGTTAAGTGCATATAATTCACAATTTTTAAAATAAGCAGTGGCACTTCCAAATATAAAATCAATTTCGCCGCAGATATAACAATCTTCGTAGAGCTGTCTTCCCGGAATTCTTTTAGCAAATTCTGTAGGACCGGTAAAACCACCGGGTTCTTTTTCTTTTAATGGAAGAGGTCCTGTAAATAGTGTGTCCTGATGACCAAGCATACGGCAGTTTTTAAAATGTATGTCATCACCTTCCGCATACACAGCAACAGCCTGACCTACATCAAGTCCGAATCCGGATGAATTTTCAAATGTAATATCAGATGCACGGAAATGATTGGCATTGACAAAAAAAGTATATGAACGGAAAGTTCCTCTTTTGATGCCGTCATCCATTATCATTCTGGCATAATAATTGTTGGTTATAATAGTATCTTTTGCAGATTCACCTTTTAAGGTGACATTGTCAAGTCTGATTTCCACGCGTTCATTATATATACCATTTTTTATGTAAATTATTTCAGGAGTAGATTTAATGCTGTCAACAGCAGCCTGAATACTGGTAAAATCACCTGTGGAATCTTTTGCAACGGTAATCATTTAATGCATGCCTCCAAAAGTTAATATAATTCATTTAAACATAGTATAACATATTTTAGGATATAATGGCTATAGAGAAATATGTTTATAAAAATAAATTCGGATATAGACTTTTTAATAAATTAAGCGTATACTTCACATATTAAATATAAAATTAAGGACTAAAAGTTATGCTTACATTTAAAGAAGATATTAAAGATACACAGATTTACCTCGGACTTCGTAAAAAAGTCGGCTGGATAGAATTAAATCCGGTTCAGGCACAGAGGGCATTAGATAACAGCATGAAAATAATAACAGTGTATGATGATGACAAGCCTATAGGAATGGGAAGAATAGTAGGTGACGGAGCGGTTATCTGTTATATACAGGATTTGATTATTATACCTGAATATCAGGGAAAGCATATAGGAAGCCGCCTTATTGATAAACTTATAGAATATGTTAACAGTCTTATTATACCTGACAGCCGCATGATGTTATGCCTCATGTGTGCAAAAGGAAGAGAAGAATTTTATACTAAGCATGGATTTATAGCCAGACCGACATCTAAACTTGGTCCGGGAATGATTCAGTACATATTAAAGTAAAGTATTATAAAAACGGATGTGATTTACATTGATATATGTAAAATTCACATCCGTTCTTTATATCTGTCCGAGAAATTGTCTCAAATCAGCTCATACTGGTATTTAATAATTGTTGATTATGCAAGAAGAGTCTTTACATATTCAGCGAGCTTGTCACATTTGCAGTTAGCAAAGAAGAGTTCCTGGAACTTTTCACCTGCAACAGCACCTTTAACAAGATCCTGGTCAAGGTTCTTTAAGATATCAATAAGGCTGTCCTTGAAAGCAACCTTTCTTACTTCATCAAGAATCTTTTTGTTTCTCTGTTCCGGAACAACTCTTTCCTTAGGATAGCCACCACCTGGTTCGCCTTCAAAAAGTTTTTCAAAAATATATGTAAGATTTAATTCGGCACCCCAGCCAAAACCTTTTGCAAAAGGAAGAGCGATAGCATTACCATCGTTAATCTGCATGAACATATATGCATCAGAAGGGTCAACAACATGTCCGCATATTACGCCTGGGAATGAGTTGAGTGCGAGCATGGCACCTTCACCTGTGCCGCATCCGGTTACAACAAAATCAGCAGCACCGCTGTTAAGAAGGATAGCAGCAAGGATACCATTCTGTACATATGTAAGCTGTGATTTATCATCAGCTGAGTACATACCATAGTTATCAACTTCAAATCCCTTAGAATCAGCTACCTTCTTGAGTGTAGAATAAATCATGTCATTCTTTGCAGCCTGACTGTTTTCATTAATTAATGCAATTCTCATTATACAAAAACCTCGTCTTTCTTAGTTTATTATGTAGAAAATATTTTTTCTGCACATATAGTTTAACTATAATCAAAAAAGCTGATTTTGTCAACAGTAATGAATAATGAACTATGCAAAATAGCGGTTTTGCTTTATATAAAAATATATGTTATTATAACTTTTACCGGAAAAATCAAGACAGATTTAATTATAGATTATAAATTAAAAGATTGGAGAATAAAATATGGATAACAATAATCAGGCAGCTTTTATGGGGGCATTAAACAGCCTTAAAGAATATGCAAAAGTTAATGGTAATATAGTTACAAAGCAGGACGTTGAGAGTTATTTTAAAGACCTTGGACTTGATGATTCAAAGTATCAGATGATAACAGGTTATCTTCTTGCCAATGATATTACAGTCAAGGGTGAGAACGGTGTTGACAATGAATTCCTTAACATGCTTGAGAAATCTGCTGTAAAGCAGACAGAAGAGCTTGAAGAGGAAGTTGCAGAAGAGACGGTATTTGTCACAGATGAAGATTATGAAAAAGATGAAAAATATATACAGATGTATATGGAAGATTTAAAAGATGTAGAGGAATTGTCTGATACAGGAAGAGCATTTCTGCTTATGAATATTGTCGAAGATAATGATAAAGAATCATTAAGCCTGCTGTCACAGTCATTTCTAAAAAAAATAGTAGGGTGGATTGAGCCTTTCAGAAGAAAAGGAGTGCTTGCAAGTGATTTAATACAGGAGGCCAACCTTGCGATGATGGCTTATATAGGTGAAAAGCATTTCCTTAATAATTATGAGTGGAAGGATAAGATAAAAGAAGGAAATACACAGGATTTGATAAACGTTCTGGAAGAAATTGAAAAAGAAGTAAAGTCAGAAATAGAAGGAAGTTTACGCATGATGATTGATGAGCAGAATATGTCCAACAAAGCTGCGGCAAAAGTCCTTGGAAAAGTAAATCTTGTAAATGACTGGGCAAAAAGGCTTAAAGAAGAACTTGAAAGAAAACCTACAGTTGATGAACTTGCTGAAAAAATGGGAATATCAAAAGAGAATGTAATGGAAGCGATAAGACTTTCGGCAGAAAATATTGAAGATATTGATATAAGAGCATAATTTTAATTTTTTTGCATACCATATTGTATGAGCAGCAGATGTATGATATAATAAGCGAAAAGAAAGCCATGACAGGTCAGACTGTTTATGGTGAACGTAAACGATTAATCGTATTTTAATTTAATATTTATATTCCTGGGATGTTCGACAGCCTGTCATATTTTGATCCTACATTTTTTCGTCGGGATTCCTATATTTTCATGCCAATGTCAAGCCTCCTTTGTCAGTGGAAGGCAGCGGTATGTGTGCGGTAACCCACCTGGCTTTGGCTAGGACTCAAAATCGCAGGCTACGGCATTTTGGGTGTATGCTTTATAGCCGTCTCATGTGAATGAGGCGGCTTTTCTTTTTTTGATTATAGTTGTGGCATATGGCTTAAATTATGAAAACATTGTATGATAAATCGGCTATGCGAGATCTGATTTAAACTATGGAGAAAGTTATGATGCGAAGCAGCTATATAAAAGTATGAAGTTAAAAATATAAAGAGGAGAAAGTATGCCAGCAAGAAAGAGGATTAAAAATTTATACGAACTGGTTATGGATTTCCTGAAAAA
>OGMB01000575.1_pt1 | contig 19542 bp, 10 predicted proteins | sample 1573001 | NCBI WGS metagenome assembly OGMB01 (sample SAMEA2581921, study PRJEB24529) | metagenome | biome: Human gut stool | place: China | collected 2011
GAAGTCAGGAGGCTTTTATATTTTTTTTAAGAATATCACCGGAAAGCAATCAGTGCCCGAGCAATGATGGTTTTGTCGCCATAGCACAGTTCTAACGTACTGTGTTTACCGATTAAGTTCCCTGGCGGAAACTATTGTTGTTAAAACATTTAGCATCCTTTTAATTACATGCAAAATTCACTTAAAAAATCGTTTGTCCAATACCTATTTATGATGAATCTTGTTCTATATAATCCTAATAATTAGGTATTGTGGAAGGTGCTGAAGTCGGTTACCTTTGCAAATGTAATAATTACAATTTAAAAATTAGTTTTAATTTAAAAATAAAAAGAGTATGGAACCAATTATTAATTCACAAGTTCCTGAATTTAAAGTTCAGGCATTCCATAATGGAGAGTTTAAAACCGTAACTAATAAAGATATTGAAGGTAAATGGGCTATTTTCTTCTTCTATCCTGCTGACTTTACGTTTGTATGCCCTACCGAACTTGTAGATATTGCTGAAAAGTATAATCAGTTCAAAGAAATGGGAGTGGAAGTATATTCTGTAAGCACCGATTCACATTTCGTTCATAAAGCATGGCATGATGCGTCTGAAAGCATCCGCAAAATCACTTATCCGATGTTGGCAGATCCTACAGGTGCTTTGTCGCGTGCATTTGGTGTGATGATTGAAGAAGACGGTATGGCTTATCGTGGTACTTTTGTAGTGAATCCCGAAGGCAAGATCAAATTAGCTGAAATTCAGGACAACAGCATCGGGCGTAATGCTGATGAACTTCTTCGTAAGGTAGAAGCTGCCCAGTTTGTAGCCACTCATGATGGTGAGGTTTGTCCTGCTAAATGGAAGAAAGGTGCTGAGACCTTGAAACCGAGTATTGATTTGGTAGGTAAAATTTAAAGTATAGAACTCATGTTAGATAGTGCGATAAAAGATCAGTTAAAAGGTCTTTTTGCCCAATTGGAAGCGCACTATACTTTTGACATCTTCGTCCACCCTCAGCACGAAAGTCGTGCCGAGTTGGTGGACTTGTTGGAAGAAGTGGCTTCCTGTTCGGATAAACTTTCCTGTCGGTTGCAGGATAGTGAAGGGCTGAAGTTTATCCTTTTAAAAGAGGGAGAGGATACGGGAATCATATTCCGTGCCGTACCTGGTGGCCATGAATTTACTTCTTTGTTAATGGCTGTTCTGAATGCTGACGGCAAAGGAAAGAATTTTCCGGACGAGTTTATTACCAGACGTATCAAGGCATTGCGGGGGCCCATTAATCTGACCACCTATTTGTCTCTGACCTGTACCAATTGTCCCGATGTGGTCCAGACTCTGAATGTGATGGTGGTTCTGAATCATCAGATACGTCATGAGGCAGTGGATGGGGCTATCAATGAGGATGAAGTGAACCGTATGAAGGTGCAGGCCGTTCCTACTGTGTTTGCTGATGGTGAACAAATTCATGTAGGCCGTGGCAGCATCGGCGATTTATTGGAGAAGCTGGAAGCCCGTTACGGCTCTGTGGAATTGGAAGCTGCTGAGACAAAAGAATATGATGTTCTGGTGGCCGGTGGTGGTCCTTCCGGAACAACAGCTGCCATCTATTCGGCCCGAAAAGGATTGAAAGTAGCGGTGATAGCCGAACGTATCGGTGGACAGGTAAATGAGACCATGGGAATCGAGAACTTGATATCTATTCCTCAAACCACCGGTAAACAGCTGGCTCAAGACTTGAAAAAACATTTGGCGGAATATAATATTGATATTTTGGAAAACCGCCGGATAGAAAAGGTGGAAGTGGCCGAAGGGATGAAAGTACTTTCGGTAAAAGGTGGAGAAACCTATAAGGCTCCCGTACTGATTATTGCTACAGGGGCGAACTGGAGAAAATTGAATGTTCCCGGTGAAGAAAAATACATTGGTCATGGAGTGGCTTTCTGTCCTCATTGTGACGGGCCGTTCTATAAAGGCAAGGAAGTGGCAGTCATCGGTGGTGGGAACTCCGGAGTGGAAGCCGCTATTGATTTGGCGGGTATCTGTTCCAAAGTAACCGTCTTTGAGTTCATGGATGCCTTGAAAGCCGATACTGTTTTACAAGAGAAGGCCAGGAGCCTGCCTAATGTGGATATCTTCACTAATACCCAGACGGTAGAGGTATTAGGAGATGGTGACAAAGTGGTGGGACTCATAAAGAAAGATCGTTCATTGGAAAAAGAAGAGATTTTTGCTTTGGATGGTATTTTTGTCCAGATTGGTCTGACTGCCAATAGTGCTTTGTTCAAAGAACTGGTGGAAACGAACCGCATGGGTGAAATCCTGACCGACAAGAACGGACGAACCTCTGTGAAAGGTATCTATGCTGCTGGCGATGTGACCGATGTTTCCTATAAGCAGATCGTCATAGCCATGGGTGAGGGTGCCAAAGCTGCTTTAGCTGCATTCGAAGACCGGATGCGGGAAGCGATTTATTAGTGATAAGTGGCTAGTGGTGAATAAGCTGCGCAGTGTCGCTTGGCAGGTGATTCATCACTAACCACTAAAAAAAGCCGATCTTTGTATGGATATTGACGGGAATGTGCTTTCTTTGTAAAGTAAATCAATTACCGTTATAGTATTTATATGGCAGAATCGAGACGTACTTCATTGAAAGATTTGGCGCAGATATTAGGTGTATCTATTCCTACAGTGTCTCGTGCCTTGAAAAACAGTCCCGAAATCAGTCGGGAACTTTGTGCTAAAGTCCAGAAATTAGCGAAAGAGATGAATTATCATCCCAATCCCTTTGCCATGAGTCTTCGGAAAAATACCCCTCGTACCATTGGAGTGATTGTGCCCGATATTGTCACTCACTTCTTTGCATCTATCTTGAGTGGCATAGAAGATACAGCCATAGCAAACGGTTATTTTGTCATTATCACGACCTCCCATGAGTCATACGAGCACGAGAAAAGAAATATTGAGAATCTGGTCAATATGCATGTAGAAGGTGTGATAGGGTGTTTGTCTCAGGAAACAACGGATTATGACCATTGGCTGAGTTTGGATGATATGAATATGCCACTCGTGCTGTTTGACCGTGTCTGTATGCCGGAACGTTTCTCTACGGTGGTGGCAGATGGAGTACATTCTGCCCAAATGGCTACACAGCACTTGCTGGATCATGGAAGCAAGCGAATTGCTTTTATCGGTGGCGCCAACCACCTGGATATAGTGAAAAACAGAAAACACGGTTACCTTGAAGCGTTGAGGGAAAATAAAATATCTATTGAGAAGGACTTGGTAGTATGCCGGAAGATAGATTTCGAGGAAGGGAAAATAGCTACAGAGACTTTATTGTCACTTCCTGAGCCTCCTGATGCCATTCTCGCCATGAATGATATCTTGGCGTTTGCCGCTATGGAAGTAATCAGAAATCATGGACTTCGTATTCCCCAGGATATAGCACTGATCGGATATACGGACGAGCAACATGCCAATTATGTAGTGCCTCGCCTTTCGGCCGTCTCGCATCAGACTTATAAGATGGGGGAAGCCGCATGTCAGATGTTGATTGATAAGATTAAGGGAGATAAAAAAATCAGGCAAATCATTATTCCTACTTGTTTGCAGGTGAGGGAAAGCAGTATAAAAAGGAAGGATTGAGAACCGAAATGTATTTTAAGAAGAGAATAAGGCTGAACTCTTCACAAAGAGCCAACCTTATTTCTTTATATATTGGAGTATTATTGAGTGACCAACGTAATAATGGAACGTGCCGGGATCACAACTTTTTCATGGTTTTTGATGCTTCCTACCGGTAGAAGATTCTCTCCATCTTTATCCGAAGTACGATAGATTTTCCAGTTTTTTATAATTCCGTTACGCTGATAGAAAGTAAACTCTTTATCTTCCGCTGCATAATTAATCATAACGAAAACCTCCTTTCCGTCTGTATTTTGGTATGCTGAACACATTAGTCCGGTTACATCCGTATCGCCTTCAGGAATGATTTTCCCTTGGTTGTCTTTGGCTATAATTGCTTTCCGAACAGCTCCCGGGCGTATAAATCTACTGTAGTTTCCCAAAGCCCACATTAATTTGGAGTCTTTCACCTCACCATTCAGAAAAGTCGGATCACTATACTCACGGATTAATCCGTCTTTATAATCTCCACCGATAGATCGCCACCATTGCCAACTGCGAGCACCTGCATATACAATGTCATGATGAATGATCCGTGCTACATATAATGCTGTCTTCATGGTGAAGTCATATCCTCCGCCTCCGCCGATTTCTTCGTCATTGCCCATGATACAGGTTTCTGTCTGCCAGAAATTCACCTTATACTTGTCTAAAGTATCTTTTAATTGACAACGGATATCGTGTAAATTATTCAGAGGAGTATTAGTCCAATAACTATGCCCTACCATCAGCCGGGGAACATTGGGAGTATCACCCAGATAGGTGGCTGTACTGTCCGGATTAAAGAAAGACTGGATTTGATACCCCCGTTCCCAATTAGTCATGTGAGTATCGAACATACAACGATAGTCAGAGGACTCATTGACTAGAATCTGTGTGTCAATTTGGTTATTTACGAACTCTTTACTGATGAGGCGTATGGCACGGGCTATTTCGCGGTTGGTAGCCGGTGTACCTTCTTGTTTGGGGCCAATCCAGTTCCAATGCCCATCGGGTTCATTGAATGGACAGAGGTAATTGAACTTGATTCCATCGTGTTTCTCCACCCCTTTTATGACTTTGGCAAGAAAACGGGCAAAATTTTTATAATGCTCTTCCTTTAAGTTTAAGGTTCCTCCACGGCCTGTGTTGGTGGCAAGACCGTTTTGTGTGAAATATACGGGAGGTGAATTAAGAAATGCCAAAAATTTGTTTACACCCCGTTCTTTTGCCAGACGCAGGAAGTTGCGCTGCCCTTGTTGTTTATTCCAATTATAGTTACCATCTGCCTGAAGGAAACATTCGGCGCGCATCCAGGGAGAGGCTATCTGGCTGGCTTCTCCTTGTTCCGCACTTCCGGCTCCTACATTGAAACGCCATAAAGACAAGCCGATTCCTTTAGGTTGTCCGTTTTCATGGTTTTCCGTACTGAACAGCCAGTCGGCTACTTGGTTTTGTTTTTCTTGCGGCCATAAGCCGATAAATTGCATGCTCCAACAGTCTGATGCTCCGAAATAGTCCATGGTTTGACAGGGTTGGTCTGTTTCTATTTCAAAGTGAATGGCAGGATGCTGAGCAAACAGGTTTGCTGTTGCAAATAAAGAGAATAATAATGCTTTGTATTTCATAAAGTTGAGGGATTATTTCAGATTATAAATGACAGTTGTAACACTTTCCGAAGGCACAATTACTTGTTGGTCTGCCGTGACGTGTACCTCTTGCAAATTTTTGTTATTTGTTGTTATATAAGTAGTGATGGAGCTTATTTCACTTACCCATTCTTTATGAATTTCGTTTAGCCGGACTCCTTTTTCTGATAGATTGGTATAAACAGCAACAATTTTATCTTTTTTCGGTGAAATCCATGCTGACCCGAAGAAACTGGATGATTCATTCATGTTAAGCATGATACGGCGATAACCCGGTCGGATGAATAGGCTGTAGTTACCTAATACCCAAAGTGTGGGAGTAGCTTTATAAGTGCCTTCTTTCTCTATATCCCCATAAACTCCATCGGAGGGTTCCAGTGAAATCAGTAAGAAGCGGTTTTTGTGTCCCCAGCGGGGGATATCCATTGAGGTCCAGTAACTCCAGGAGGAAACTCCTGCTATAGTTAGGTCATTGTGTATTACTTTTGACATATAAAGTGCAATGTCCATTTCGGTTGCTTGGTCATAGCCTATAAACTCGGAAGAGCTGTATCCGTCGCCTAACATACTCCACTCACTTTGCCATATTTCTACATCATATTGTTGGGCTGCTTGGGCCAGTTGTTTCCGGACATTACGCATACCATCCCATGTGCCATCTGTCCAGTAGCTGTGGCCGCAGATAAGTTTCTTTACATGAGTCAGGTTGCCTATATAGGTGGAAGTTCCAGGTGTGAAAAATGCTGAAAGTACGTTACTATGGGCGGCATCATTCTTAAATTTGTAGAGATATTCATAATCTCCAGATTCCCCTGGAAGAATATCAATAGAAAGACCGGCAGAAGTGATGGCGGTATCCAATTCACGTATAAGTCTGGCTACTTCATCATTAGTCCATCCGCTGCCTTCCTGGCCGCTGTCCCAATTATATTGGGGTTCGTTAACTGGTGAGATATGTGTCACTGGATATCCTTCGTTTACATAGTATTTTGCTACATCTGACATGTATCTGGCAAAGTCCGTATAACATTCATCCTTCAAATTAGAAACTCCTCCGCTATTGGAGAATCCTTTTCCGTTGGAGGTATATTGTACAGGAGGGGTATTGCTGAAAAGTACTATACTCTGACAACCAAACTCTTTGGCACGCTGCAAGAAGTAGCGCTGCCCTTTACAGCGTGTCCAGTCTAATGTTAAGTCATCAGTCAGATAAGATTCTGCTCTGCGTGATTTGTCTTCTATTCCACTTGCTTCACCTTGTTCTGCACTGCCACCACCTAGATTCACACGCCACATGGAGAGTCCTATACCTTTAGGTTGTCCTGATTGTATTTCAGAAGAGAATAGCAGTTCACTGATTTTGTCACGATTCGTTATCCAGCTTTTTCCTACGAAGGCAGGTGCCCAACAATCTGATGCGCCAAATCCTGTCAGAGTCTGAAAAGATTGTCCGGCATCTATGGTTACTGTTTTTTCTACGTTTATGCTGCTGTCCGGTTGCCCCGATGTATCCGGTGTTTGGGGAGAATCGTCACTGCAGGCTACAGTAGAAAAGAACAGTGGAAGAGTAAAAATATATTTTAGTTTCATTATTTTAGATGGATTAAAAAATAGTCGCGGATAATCCTAGCAAACTATCCGCGACAGAATATAAAGACCTATTGAATGTTTAATTCCTGTAACAATCTGTTCTTTTTGGAAAATGATTAATTCCAGCCCGGATTTTGGGTGATAGAACCATTAGACATTGTAATCTCATATAAAGGTATCGGGAATACCATATCCCGGTTTTCGTTGAAGCTGATTCCTTTATCACTTGCCTCACCTTGATTTTCCCATTCGTAAATGTCGCGGGTAGCGGGATCTGTATTGTATTTTACAAATGTACCGTTTGCTCCCATCAGGTTACAAATCATTTTCTTGCCATTGTCATCTGTCCAACGGCGGATATCATAGATTCTGTTTTGTTCCCATGCCAGTTCCAAACGACGTTCTAGCCGGATAGCTTTGCGAAGCTCGTTCCCATTGGATGTGACAGCAGGTAATTTTACACGATTCCGTACCTCATTAAGGTAGGTACGTGCTGTACCATCTTCGCCCAATTCGTTGCAGGCTTCAGCATACATCAACAATACATCTGCATAGCGTAAGATACGATGATCTAATGGAATTTTGTCGATATTGTATACTTCCGGACGTTTTTCAATAGGTACAAAATACTTCCGGACAATACGTGCTGATTTATGTTGTGACGGATCTATAATATAACATTCGGGATCCCAACCGTACTTTTCGATATAATCTTTATAATTGGCGATTTTTGTGTTGTTTTCAACGAACTTGTCGAAGTTATTTTCTCCGGCAATTTCTGTACAACCCGTTTTAATGATGGTCCAACGTAAACGTTCTGTATCTCCTGCATCGATGTAGGCTTGTTCAAGGTTAGCGGTTGGCTGTCCCCAAGACCATCCGTCGCCGGGACCACTACGGGCACCGGTAATAACAGTCAAAGAACCACCCAATGCATAAGTTCCATCATACATATATTGTACTTCAAACAGACTTTCTTCGCTATTGTTATGGTCAACATCCCATACATCACCGAAGTTGTCGAGTAATTTATATTCACCTTCGTCGATGACTGTTTTCAATACATCATGTGCCTCTTGCCATTTGCTTTGGTAGAGGTAAACCTTTCCCAATAGGCCTAATGCAGCTCCACGGGTAGCGCGTCCCATATCTGTAGCAGCATATTGACTACGTTGTGGCAACACACCAGCAGCGGCTTTTAAATCATCTTCAATGAACTTATATACATCTTCGGCCGAAGCGCGGGTAATACCTTGTATTTCTTCGGGCAACAGGAAGCCTGTAATGAGAGGCACACCACCAAAATTCTTCACAAGTTCAAAATAGAAGTATCCACGGAGGAAACGTGCTTCGGCTACAAGCCGGTTCTTTATTTCTTCATCTGAGAAATCAGCTTGTGAAATGCGTTCTACTGCGATATTGCAACGTAGAATGCCTTTGTATCGATACTGCCAAAAGTTGGAGATGGCACCATTGCTTTGTCCGGTACCTTGATAGTGGGCCAAAGAAATATAGTCACTTTGACTTTGGCTGGTATTGCCCATCCAACCGTCATCACTACACATCTCGGAAAGCAACCATACTGTGTTGATATTCCACCATCCGCCAAAAGTAATGGCCTGGTAACAACCAGTAATAAATGCTTCGGCTTCTTCTGCACTTTGGAAATAAGTATCCAAATTTTGTTGCCCGCGCACTTCCTCTGTTAGGAAATCCTCACAAGAAGTGAATGTCAGCGAGGCAATCATTGTTAATATTGTTAATATCTTTTTCATGGTTTATACCTTGAGGGTTAAAATTTTAAATCAATTCCAAATAAGAAAGTACGTGGGTTAGGATAAGCGATGCCGTCAATACCGGTTTCAATTACACTGCCATCTTTACCAATCTGTGGACGTTCAGGATCCATACCTGAGTAGCTGGTGATAGTGAAAGGATTTTGAGCCGACAATGAGAGACGCAATTCGGTTCCGTTCAACCACTTCTTGGGGAGTGTGTAACCCACTTGTAATAGTTTGCAACGCATATAAGAGCCGTCTTCTACAAAGAAACTTGAAACGCGTGTGTAATTCTGATTCAAATCATTGTAGGACAGACGAGGAATATCGTTGCTGGTTCCTTCGCCATGCCATGCTTTCTGCAATGTACCTGCCCAAACGTTTTGCCCACTTACGCCGGAGTATAAACCTTTGGTCTTATTGAAAATATCATTACCGAATGTACCATAGAAGTTGGCTGTGAAATCGATGTTTTTATAGCTGAAACCCAAGTTCAAACCTACCATCAAATCGGGATATGGGTTACCGATCCATGTTTTATCATTTTCATCTAGAACTCCGTCATGATTCAAATCCTTAAAGCGGATGTCACCGGGTTGGGCATTGGATTGTACCAGCTTGCCATTTTCGTTGGTGTGAGCATAAACTTCATCCCAATTTTGGAAAATACCATCGGCTACGTAGCCGTAGAAGCGTGAAATCAAGCCACCGTCTTCATTACGGATAATTTGGTCGCTGTTGAAACCTCCAGTTTGGATAGGACCGTCACCGGAGAATTTAACAGCTTTATTTTTCACTGCGGAAAGGTTCAATCCCACATTATATCGGAAGTTTGCTACTTTGTCGTGCCAGTTCAGACTTAATTCCCAACCGCTAGCTTTCATACTACCTATATTCATCCATACTGTACTGTTCCAGTCGGGGTATCCGATGGCGAAGATATTTTGTTTCTGATAGAGCATATCAGAAGATTTCTTTTGGAAATACTCAAAGGTCATGTCTAGACGGGAGTCAAGGAAGGACATATCCACACCTACGTTCCAGTCTTCTACTGTTTCCCATTTTAGCAAATTATTGCCAACGCCTGATACCATAGTACCTGAAACACGTCCTGGAGCTGTACCGAATACATAATCAGATTGTCCTAACAAAGTCAGCGTAGCATCATTATCTATGTTTTGATTACCTACACGTCCCCAACCTCCGCGTAATTTCAAGTTACTGAAAATCTTCTGGTCTTGCATGAAGCTTTCACTGATGATACGCCATGAAGCAGAAACAGAAGGGAAGATGGCATATTTGTTTCCTTTGGGGAAACGAGAAGAACCGTCTGCACGAATAGAAGCTGTTAGATAGTAACGATTGTCATAGTTATACATCACGCGTCCTAAATAAGATACTAATGTGCTGTAAGCAGTTTTACCTTCAGACTTTTGGTTTTGTGTACCGGCATTTACTTCCTGCATTTGATCCATATTATTAGGCACATCGTCACGTGAGGCTTTTGATTGGAATTCAGCAAAGCGTTCAGCTGTAAAGCCACCCATTACATTAATATTATGCTTTTCTGCAAAAGTCGTGATGTAAGTAGCAGTATTAGTCCAGTTCCAATCAAGCCATTCCTGCATTTCACGGGAAACATTGCTTAATGTAGATTGTTCCAAAGCATCAATATAGAATTCAGGAGTGAATTTGTCTGTACGGCGGAAGTGTGCATTAGCGCCGAACTGCGTGCGCAGGGTCAGTTTTTGAATAGGGTTTATCTGTAAATAAGTATTTACAATTGTACCCATTTCACGGGAGTGGGAATTTTGGCGAGCCAATGAACCGGCAGGGTTCCACTCCTGGTTGTTGTAAGAACGCTGATAGTTATTGAATTCGTTATCCACCCATTGATCTTCCGGCTTGAATATAGGAGTTGTGGGGTCCATAGACATGGCAGCTGAAAAAAGATCGGGGGTATCATCCCATGATTCTACACGTGGGGCAATGTCGAAACCCATTTTTACATATTTATTAAATGTATATTCTGTATTAAGGCGTGCGTTGATTTTGTCCCAATAACCATAGTCATATTGTGAATTGTTACGGTAGTAACCCATACTCAGGTTATAAACCAGTTTGTCTGAACCACCGGAGATATTGAGTGAGTAATTTTGCACTAAAGCAGTTTTGTTGATTACTTCGTCCCACCAGTCTGTTCCTCCGGGATTGGTAGTAGCGCCTGTATCATTCCAAATAGAAGTTCCTCCGTCATTTGTGTATCGGGTATTGAATACTTCTTTATATTCGGCGGCATTAGCCATTTTGGGTTTTGACAGTGTTTGGAAACCTGCAGATGCATTAAAACTGATATTTGTTTTTCCTGCCATTCCTTTTTTGGTTGTGATTAGAATGACACCGTTAGAAGCACGTGTCCCGTAAATGGCAGCAGCCGAAGCGTCTTTTAGAACTTCCATAGATTCAATGTCATTACTGTTTAGGAAGTTGATGTTTGTACCTACCGGCATGCCATCTACTACATACAAAGGATCGGTTCCGTTTACTGTTGTTACACCACGGATTAGAACTTTTGGTTGTGCGCCCGGACCACCACCACTGGTTACTTGAACACCGTTGATTTTACCTTGCAAGGCGTCCATTGCATTACCGGTTACAGTTTCGGTAATTTCTTTTCCTTTTACGGTAGATATAGAACTGGTCAGGTCACTTTTTTTCACGGCTCCATAACCAATAACCACTACTTCGTCCAGTAATTCACTGGCATCTTTCAGCACTACATTGATAACGGTTTGTCCGTTTACCTTTATTTCTTGAGTCTCATATCCTATGCTGGAGAACACAAGTACGGCATCCTTGGCAACATCGTTTAGTGAATAATCACCATCAATACTTGTAATAGTACCTGTACCTGTACCTTTAACTTGCACTGTTGCACCAATCATCGGTTCTTTATCTGAAGCCGAGGTTACTACACCTTTTACAGTGATGGTCTGCGCATAGCTACATAGACTTGTCAGCGCAAGACACAATAATAATATTTGCTTTTTCATATCTTAAATCTAATGTTACTTGTTAATTGGCCGGAATGAGTTTAGCTCTTTCCAAATGAGCGTCGAATATAAGTTTATAATTCCCTGTGACGTTCACTGTTGGTTTTGCCCAATTGTCACCTACATGATCGGGTTTGGTCCATGCCGGATTGGTATATTTGGCTTCTTTACCATAATATCCGAAGATCTCCGGTTCGTCTGAGTTGTCTACACGCCACGTGCAATAATTCCACCATCCGTCAGAGTGCCAGTTATGAATAACGAAATTCATTTTAGTACCTGCCTCCAGGAATAGGGGGGTATCCAAATAGAATAGGTGAGGATTGGTCTTATCTTGAGTGAAACGCAGGACTTCAGTTGGGCTACTGGTCATATATCCGAAATAGAATTCCTGTAACCACGAACCACCGTCACCCCATGTGTCAAGGCTGATAGAACCGTATGTGTGAGGTATGGGGTCTACAGCATCGGCAATTGAGTAAGTTTTCAGATTATATGTACTGTTCTTCACATCAATATTAATTTCATAATAAACATTGGCTTGGTCAAGTACGATTGGCATTGCTGTTTCGGGATCGTCTGTCAGTTTGGTGTTATCCTCTGGATCAAGCCCGAAACAAATAGGAGTGAAGTCACTCTTTTGTGGTAAGAAGAATATTTTAGTTCCGGCTTTTTGACAGTAATAATTTGCTTTATACTGATATTCACCTGTATGTTCAATTACCATCGGTACCCCGAATATATCACTATTCAGTTCTTCGGCAGTTGCCACATCTGCCAGATACATTTTGGGAAAATCCGGCATTTCTGAGATATTCAATACACTAGTGGTAGTGGTTGAGTTTTCTTTCTTGTCAAAAGCGGTAATTGTCACATTATAACTTTTCGGTTCATTGGGGAATACTATTATTTCGGCAAAGTTCAATGAACTTTTTCCATCAGCATCTACACGGCGGTTGTCAAACCCGTCTATACCTGGAATATTAATTGTGACATAATCCAATGCACGATCATCTGTAGCCGTGAACCGAAGATTGAATTTCGTTTCATTTTTCATTAATACTGTAACAGTGGCATCCGGGGCAGCTGAAAATACCGGAGCTGCAAAATCTCCGTCCATTGTGATTAATACATCTTGAGATATACTGCGTCCTCCTACATCGGTTACAGTAACTTTGACTGTGAAACGTTCGCCGATTTCATTTCGGTTTATGTCAAAGTAATAACTTAAATCATAACTCTCTTGCGGAGCACCATAGATTTCGATTAAATCAATTGTCTTGTTCAAATGCAGGTCGGCACATTGTAGGCTGATAGAAGCAATACCGTCTTTGTCTTCTAATGTCCCTTCAATAGTAAATCGATGTCCCGCTCCGGACTCGATGTGGTCTGTTGTTAATGTCATTGTTGGGTTTTGCCCGTCTACATCGGGGTAGTCGTTATCATCACTACATCCCGTACATAGGTTTGCAGTTACAAGAAAAGCCCATAACATGGCACCATACAAATGTTTCTTTTTCATATTTTATTAGTATTTGAAGATTAAACATCTACTCTAATAGAAGGAGAATTAAATTCGTTAGTGGTGCAAATGTACGTGAAGAAGAATTAAAATCCTGATATAAATCTTGCAGAAAAGGGAGGTAAATCTTGCAATGCATGATTTATGTATCTAAAATACAGACTTTATTTGTATTTTTGAACCATGTTATTTAACAATGTGTACACTGATGCTATGAGAAAGATATTCGTACTTTGGCTCTTGCTGCTGTCGGTTGTTTCATTGGCACAACCTTATTCTGTTAAGCAGCTTGGTATAGAGAAGGGATTATCCAATAATTATGTGGTGAGCATTGCTCAAGACAAACAGGGCTTTCTGTGGTTTGCCACGGAGGAAGGGTTGAACAAATTCGATGGTACCCGTTTCATTACTTATTTGAAGAATGAAGATTTGACAAGGCAGGGTATAACAGGTAATGAACTGAATTGTTTGTTGGATGATCCTCAGGATTCTATCCTTTGGATAGGCACGCAAAGGGCCGGTCTGAATGCGTATGACTATGTAAATAACACTTTTCTTTGCTATAGGCATGATGGCGAGAACCCCGAAAGTCTGATAACGGATGATGTTACTAAGATTGTGGCAGCTACAGATGGTAATCTTTGGATTACGACATATTGGCGGGGAGTCGATTATTTCGATAAAAAGGCTGGAAAATTCATTCATTACAATACTCAAACAGTTCCGGGATTGGCTAGCGATAATATTTGGTCGGTTGTTGATGGAGGAGATGGAAAGTTGTATATGGGGCATGTGCATCATGGATTCAGTGTGTTGTCTCTTAAAGATAAAAAAGTAAAGAACTTTATGTATGATCCTGAAGATCCGGTCAGTTTGCCAGGTAATGGGGTAACTTGCATTTATAAGGACTTAAGCGGTAATATTTGGCTGGGAACAGACCGGGGGCTGGCACTGTTCAATCCGGAAGCCGAAAATTTTATCCATTTTCATCATAGTGAGGACGGGGTTCCTCATACCGTATTTGATATCAGACAATTTGATGGGAATAAACTTTGGATTGCCATGGAATTTGGAGGAATAGCCATTTTGGATTTAACGCAACGTATGTTTCTTTCTCCTGACCAAGTGCGTTTTCAATATATAAAGGAAGGGGATGATGAATACAGTCTCTCTAATTCTACTGTACGTTGTTTGTTTCAGGACTCCTTTAAAAATGTATGGGCTGGTATGTGGGGAGGTGGAATTAATTTTCTTAGCCATGAATCTTCCTATTTTAATGTTTATAGTTATTCTCCTATCCAGCATTCGGGTAGTAGCCTGAATAATAAGACAGCAAGTAGTGTATGCGTAGCAAGGGATGGAAAGTTATGGATAGGAACCGATGGGGGAGGCATCAATGTATTTGATAAAGGCAAGCGGGTGGCGGTTTATAAAGAAGAAACCGGTGATTTGACTGATAATTCCATACAGGCTGCACTTTGTGATTCGGAAGGAAACCTTTGGTTTGGATCGTTTATGGGAGGAGTGGATTTTTATGATGTGAAAAAGAAAAGTTTTCACCAGATTTTTCCTAAAGATAAAACAGGGGAAGATGTGCGTGCACTGTATGAAGATGCAGAATATGTATGGATAGGAACTAGTAATGGCATCTATAAGGTACGCTTGCATGATAAAGGCATTGCAGACCATTATACAGTAGAGAATAATCTGGTGAGATGTATCTCGAAAGATAATCTTAATCGTTTATGGATTGGTACTTTCGGAGGAGGATTAGGGGTTTTTGATGAACATTTTCAGTGCGTTAAACTTTTTAACGTGACTTCTCTTTTTCCCTCTAATACTATCAATACTGTTTATATGGATAGTCAGAACAGAATGTGGATAGGAACGGGAGAAGGTCTGGTTTGTTTTCCATCCTCTCAGAGTTGGGACTATAAAGTATATCGCAGTGAGGAGGGTTTGTCCAATGTCCATATACGTGCCATTACGGAAGATAATCATGGAAATATATGGGTGAGCACCAATAAAGGTATCAGCTGCTTGTTGAAAGACAAGGAGGTTTTCTATAATTACGATCATTGGGATAATGTGCCTATGGGCAATTTCATGAGTGGAAGTGTGGCGGAAGCTAAGGATGGAACACTTTATTTTGGCTCAATCAATGGCTTATGCCGTTTTAATCCAGATCAGGTATTGGAAAAACGAGAGTCACCTGCTGCAATTATTACGGAGATGCGTATATTCGGCCCGTTGCGTGATACGGACAGTAATGAAAAGGTGATGGCGCTTGAAGGCCAGTCGGAAGTACGTTTAAGCTATATGCAAAATAACTTCAGCGTCACCTTCAATATACAGAATTATGCCTTGGCCGATCAAGTGGAATATGCTTATATGTTGAAAGGGTTGGAAAATTCATGGTATACAGTAACCGATCCTAATAATGTGACTTTCCGTAATATACCTCCGGGAAATTATTGTTTTCAGGTAAAGACAAGAATACGGAATCAGGAATGGGCGGATGAGATAGCTTCTCTGGATATCCGTATTGACCCGCCTGTATGGCTTACGTGGTGGGCCAAGTTATTTTATATTCTTTCGGGTGTTTCTGTCCTGTATTTTATTCTTCATGCCTATAAAAAGAAACTGGATATGGAGTCTCTCTATGAGTTGGAGAAGAAAAATCATGAGCAGGAACAGGAGCTGAATAATGAGCGTTTACGTTTCTATACCAATATCACACATGAGTTGCGTACCCCTTTGACGTTGATTCTGGGACCGTTGGAAGATATGCAGAAAAGTAATTCTTTATCAGGGAAAGATTCACAGAAAATATCGGTTATCCATCAAAGCGCCATCCGGTTGTTGAACCTGATTAATCAGATACTGGAGTTCAGAAAAACGGAAACCCAAAACAAGAAATTATGTGTAAGTCGTGACAATCTGGCAGCCCTTGTACACGAGATCGGACTGAAGTATAAGGAATTGAACCGGAAACCTGAGATTGATTTCTGTCTTGAGATTGAGCAGGAAGATATGTCTTTGTTTTTTGATAAGGAGGTAGTAACGATTATACTGGATAATTTGATCTCCAATGCTATAAAATATACAGAGAAAGGAACTATAACTTTAGGATTACATCAGGTGGTCCGGAATAATATACACCATACGGAAATCAGTGTGAGTGACACCGGTTTCGGTATTGCTCCCGATGCATTGCCTCATATTTTTGACCGTTATTATCAAGAGGGAAGCGAACATCAGGCTTCAGGAACAGGTATTGGTCTGGCTCTGGTAAAGAACCTGGTAGTTTTGCATGAGGGGGAGATCAGGGTTGAAAGTTCTTTGAATGTGGGAAGTACTTTTTATGTCAGTCTGCTGACGGATAACACGTATCCTCATGTGCTGCATGCTGACTCGACGGAGAAAACTTCCGATGAAAAGGGCGAAAAAGAAGAAAATATAGAACCTGTGCATAATGGTAAGCGTATTCTGCTGATAGTGGAAGATAATAGGGACATCTGTGATTATATTGTAGAATCTTTCTCGGACGATTTTGAAGTGAGGACTGCCGCCAATGGTGAACAAGGTTTGGAACAAGCGTTGGGCTGCATTCCTGATATTATAGTCAGTGATATCATGATGCCGGTGATGAACGGTATCGTGATGTGCCGGAAATTGAAAGAAGACTTGCGTACCAGCCATATTCCCATTATTTTGCTGACGGCAAAGGATTCTTTGCAAGATAAGGAAGAAGGGTATCAAGTGGGTGCTGACTCTTATCTGACAAAGCCTTTCAGTGCTACTTTGTTGCATAGCCGTATCCATAATTTGCTTGAATCCCGCAAGTTGTTGGCAGAGCGTTTTAATACGAATTCCATACTCATTGACAAACGTGCGGCAGTAACCGAGTCTATGAATAAATTGGATAATGAGTTCCTTGAGAAGATTAACAAGCTGATTGAAGATCGTCTTTCTTCTGAGAAGATAGACATCGGCTATTTGTCGGACGCCATGTGTATGAGTAATTCTACCCTATATCGGAAGATGAAGGCATTGACCGGACTTTCCACCAATGAATATATCCGCAAAATAAAGATGCAATATGCGGAACGTTTGTTATTAGAGGGGAAATACAATATTTCAGAAGTTGCGTTCAAGGTGGGAATTAACAGTACGGTCTATTTCCGTCAGTGTTTTAAAGATGAATTCGGTATGGCTCCTTCTGATTATCTGAAAAAGATAAAACCGGAATAGAGTGGTTGTGTAAGCTGTTTCTTCCATATAGTTAAGCCTTTTTTTACAGTCATCTGCTACAGTCTCCGCCAGTGGACTGTAAGGTCTGCTTGGGTGAACTATACAGTCTGCTGCAATGGACTCTACGGTCCATTGGCGGAGTCTGTAGTAGGTAACCGTAAGAAAAGACTTAATTGTAGGCAAGAAAAGCCTTAGTTAATAGGGAGATTGGACTTTGAAGGAAAGTTGCTGTTTCTCAATTTGTATGTTTATAAATGATTGTAGAATGCTTTTACCGTTTCCCATTTATAATAAGGGGCAATAGGGCTGTCAATGGGTAATTTGACTTCATTTTCATTATGTAGCAATTTTACAATAACTTCTCCTTGTTTATTCTTGAAAAAGATTAATTGAAGGTTGGCTCCCATAGGTGAAACACGGAAATCTTGCCAGGCCAGGTAATATCGGTCGGGATCTGTTTCTTGATTGGAGCATCCTTCTACTTGCATGAGTGCCAACAGACGGATCAGGTTGGTATCATGTCCGAAACGGAGGGTGGCGCAAGGAGTTCCTTCACGGATGGCGCGGTCGGCACTTTCTATAATATTCTTCAATAAAGATTTTGCACTCTCGGGGGCTGCTCCTTGATTGACGGGAGCATTGGCATTGCAAATATACATCCGATAATTCACAGACTGCCAGATACCGAATAATTCTTCTTTTTCAAACAAATCATAAAAGGATAGAGGCAACTCTACATCTTGCATGTCGGAAGCAATCCAATAAAGTCCCATCATGAGCTCGCGGGGATTCCTGACTTCTTTGGGATTTTTGAAAAGTGAAGCGATTAAACGTTCCGGATGAATATGATTTTCTTCGAATGTATGGAAAGCTGTTCTCCATGGCGCACTTGCCGAACCCAGCTTTTCGGCTTCGGGTGAAGTATAGGCAATGTAGTCCATGTGTCTTTGGTTGGCTTCGCGGGTGATCTGGAGGGAGGGGTTTAGTTCTTTCAGTTGTTCTGTGAATGCGGACATGCTCATGATACAACGTACGGAAACGCTCGAACGCGCTGATATGTTGGCGCTGTCCCGGAATATATGGGGATATTGTTGATAAAGCCGTTTGGCAATGGCTTTGTGTTGTCGTTCTCCTAATGGGGTCAGGTTTCCTCCGCGCCCACGGGCATTTTCCCATACTTTCTGGAGTCTGAGCCTCACATCTTCACCTAAATCGGTAAGTCCTGATTTATTGTGAAACGTATCAAAGACACGAATGACTTCTAGATAACGTTCGTCCGAAGTCATCCAGCGGGACCCATGGCGTCCGTAATGGCTGATGTAGAAAGGACTGTAACCTTCGGGTACCGGAGTTTGTATGCCGTTTGGTGTGGGATAAGCATAATAGATGCTACCCATTTTTTCCGGGCTTTGGATGATTTCTTCTTTCAGATTGTGTGCGGGGAGATCTATGGGAGCTACTTTCCAATTGATGCCGAGCGGATTATTTTGTATTTCCCATATCAGAGGGAAATCCGGATTATCCATAATCCACATTTCGCATCCGTCTACTGAGTCGTTTACATGCAGTAAGGAATAGCCCATAGCTTGTGACTTGGTATCAGCCAGTTGGTATTCTGTCTGATTATAATGAAATGCCTTTTGGCTTTTCAATTCCTGAAAAGCGGTTGCTGAAAGTAGGGCAAAGGTTTCTTGAATGGAGAGACAGATATGCTGTCCGTCTTCCGGCTGTAAGAAGCTTAGTCTGACCGCCGTTTTTAAAGCTTCTTGGGGCATGGCGTAGCTGCCTGATTGCCATCGGGTGTTTCTTTCAATTCCCCAATGCAGATAAAGGGTGTCGTTGGACTGATTGAAAGTAAATTGGTACTTTCGGGTTTGTCCATGCAGTTTGAATACAAATAACAGAGGGTTGGTAATGATATCTTGTGCCATTACATTTCCCATCAGGCTGCCGATAAGCAGAAAGCATATAAAAAGTTTTTTCTTCATCGTATGTTACTCTTTAGGTTCAGGAAATAGCTTGCTCCCCCAGTTACCGGGACTGG
>OGMB01000578.1_pt1 | contig 19529 bp, 16 predicted proteins | sample 1573001 | NCBI WGS metagenome assembly OGMB01 (sample SAMEA2581921, study PRJEB24529) | metagenome | biome: Human gut stool | place: China | collected 2011
ACGAACAGACGCTGGGCGATGATTTCGTGTGCGCTGTCGAACTTATCCTGCACAGCCGGGGCAAGCTCGTGGTGACCGGAATGGGAAAATCGGGGCTGATCGGCCGCAAGATCGCCGCGACGCTGGCGAGCACCGGTACGCCGAGTTTCTTCCTGCATCCGGGCGAGGCTTTTCATGGCGATCTGGGAATGATCTCTCCGGAAGATACCGTGCTGGCGCTTTCTTATTCGGGCGAAACGGATGAAATTCTCAAGATCGTGCCGTTCATCCATACCAACGGCAACAAGCTGATTTCGATGACGGGCAATCCCGAATCGACGTTGGCCCGCAATTCGGACGTGCACCTCGACGTGGCCGTACGCCACGAGGCCTGCATCCTGCACCTGGCGCCTACCACTTCGACTACGGCACAGATCGCCATGGGCGACGCTATGGCCGTAGCGCTGATGAAGCTGCGCAATTTCACGAGCATCGACTTCGCGCGGCTGCACCCGGGCGGCAGCCTGGGCCGCCGTCTGCTGATGACTGTCGGCAATGTGATGCACAAGGAGGGTTTGCCCGTAGTGGCTCCGGACTGTTCGGCCAAGGATATGATCCACGCCGTCAGCAAAGGCGGTCTGGGTCTAATCGTCATTTGCGAGGGGGACAAAGTGCTGGGGATCGTCACCGACGGGGATATCCGCCGGGCGATGGAACGCCGCGAATCGGAGTTTTTCTCGATCCGGGCCATGGACATCGCCACGCTCAACCCCAAGACCATCGGGCCCGATGAGAAGCTGATCGCTGCGGAGAAGAAAATGACCCAGCATAAGATCAATTCGTTGCTGGTGACCGACGACGAAGGCAAACTTGTCGGTGTGATCCAGATTTACGACATAAAACTTTGAAAACTATGTTTCTGATTATCGTCGATTACAAGAAGCCGCTCGAAGAGGTGGAGCGCTACCTGGCGGAGCATTGGGCTTTTCTCGACCGTTATTTCGCTCAGGGCAAATTGCTTTGCACCGGGCCGCAGAATCCCCGTACGGGCGGTGTGATCGTTTCGAAAGCCGCGAATCGTGCGGAAGCCGAAGCCTTTACGCGGGAAGATCCGTTCTTCCGGCATGAGATCGCAGATTATACGATCGTCGAGTTCGAACCGACCAAGTATCTTCCCGGATTCGAGAAATTTCGGTAGTAAGCAAATAAACAGGAGCGCCCGCGACTAATCGCGGGCGCTCCTGTTTTCGGAAAACGGCTGTGGAAAGTGTTGTAAACCGTTTTGATCCGCCTCTTCGTAACGTTTTGGAAGAAAGGCGGTCGTTTGACTCTTCTCCTGTATCGGATAGGGGTTGTTTCGTGTATTTTTTTGCGGCTTTCCGGTTGAAGTTCCTGGTGTCGTTGAGTGGTTCGGATGCTTCTGGTCCGGGGTGCTCTATTATCCCCGTACGTAGTGCGGCATTTCGGCGGGAATCGGCATCGACAGTTCGATGATACCGCCTACGGTGCCGTCCTCGCGGCGCCAGGCTGTTTGGTAGATCATTTTGCGGATCCCTTTTTTCTCGATGGTGTAGGCATTCGTGTCGCCTTTTTCGAGGATGCGGGCGATGATCCCCTTCGAGCGCTCGTTGTGGCAGGGGAGCATGCTTTTGCCGCGATACTCTCCATTGACGGAGATAGATTGCTTGTTCTGGTAAATTACCACGCCTTCGGTGTCGCATACCGTTACGGCGCAGTTCGTGTCGTCAGCCCAATTAAAATTCATAGTACTATTCTGTTTTTATAGTTTCTTCGGTTGTAGAAAGCGAGGTCGGGACTGTATTTTATTGCGAAATCTTGACCAGTTGTTCGCGGTAGGCGGTCATGATTCGCGATTTGGAGATGTAGCCCAGGTAGTGTTTCTCCTTGTCCACGACGGGTAACACCCAGACGTGGTTTTCGTCGAAACGGCGCAGCACGCTCTGGATCTGTTCATGTTGCAGGATCGTGTCGGGGGACAGGAGCATGTAGCGTGTAATCGGGTTGCCGTACTTTTGCGGATTGAACAGGTCTTCCCGCACGTCGTTCAGGCGGACGATGCCCAGCAGGTGTTTTTCGTTGTCGAGAACCGGGAAATAGTCGTCGTGACGCTCCCGGGACATGATCTGCACGATGTCGCCCAAAGTCTGGGACGGGTGGATGTAAACCCCGTCGTCCTGAATCAGGTCGTCGAGCCTCAGAAAGACGAAGACCGATTCGTCCTTGTTGTGGGTGATCAACTCCCCGTTCTGGCGCAGTTGCTTGGTATAGATCGAGTCGGGATCGAGGTAGTAGTCGATGGCGAAGGCGATGCAGGCGGTAATCATCAGCGGGATGAAAAGGCCGTAACCGCTCGATAATTCGGCGATCAGGAAGATCGAGGTCAGGGGGGCCTTCATCACGCCCGACATTACGCCCGACATACCTACCAGGGTGAAAGAAACCAGCGACAGGTTCCATCCGAACAGGGTGTTGCAGACCAGCGCCGTGATAGCGCCCATGAATGCGCCGACGAACAGCGAAGGGGCGAACGTACCGCCGACGCCGCCCGCAGCGTTGGTCGAGGCCATAGCGATCACTTTGAAGAACATCGTGCCTACGATGAAGAGAATGACCACCCAGTCGATCTGACTGAAGCGGTAGAAGAGCGAGTTGTTGAACAACTCGGTCGTGTTGCCGTGCATGAGCGACATGAAACCTTCGTAGCCTTCGCCGTAGAGGGGCGGGAAAATGTAGATCAGGATGCCGAGTACGGCTCCGCCGATCAGCCACTTCTTGTAGGGACTGTCGATCTTTTTGAAGAAGGCGCCCACCCGGGCATTGACCGTGGTGAAGTAGTAGGACATCAGCCCGCAGAAGATACCCAGCAGGACGAAAAGCGGAATTTGGTTGAGCCGGAACGCATCGTCGGGAGTCAGCGAGATGGCGATGATCGGATCGAATCCCCGGATCGTGAGGGCGACGGCGGCGGCCGTGATCGAAGAGATCAGCAGCGGTACGACCGTGCGCGAGGTGAGATCGAGCATCAGGATTTCGAGCACGAAGACCACGCCCGTGATCGGGGCTTTGAAGATGGCTGCAAGGGCCGCCCCGGCTCCGCAGCAGAGCAGCAGGGTGGTGTTTTTGTAGTTCAGGTGGGCCAGGCGGCTGATGTTCGAACCGATGGCTGCGCCCGTCAGGACGATCGGGGCCTCGGGACCGACCGAACCGCCGAATCCGATCGTTGTCGCACCGCCTACGACCGAAGTCCAGCAGTTGTGGGAGGCAATGTACGAGTTTTTACGCGACATGGCATATAACACGCGTGTAACGCCTTCCGAAATATTGTCTTTGACGACGTATTTGACGAAAAGCGAGGCCAGGATGATACCGATGACCGGATAGAACAGGAAGAGAAAATGCGACTGTTCGACGGGGAACCAATGGGTCAGCCCTGCTTTGATTCCGTAGAGCAGCAGTTCGAACAGGCAGGTACCCAATCCGGCCAGAACCCCTACGATGATGGCCAGCAGCGCCATGATCTGCGTACTGGTGAACCGTTTGGTAAGCTCCAGGAAACGGATGTAGATACGTTCGCCCCAATCCGCGATCGTCTGCGGTGTTATGCGTTTGAACATTTCGGGTACCTTGTCTGCTGGTTATGCGCGTTATCGCTGTTGCTGGTATTGGCGAGCCTGCTCGGCGATCAGCTCCTTGTCGTCGAAATAGTCGATCCGCATGGCGTGGCGCACTTCGCCGAGCGTTTGCGCGGCTGTTGCCCGGGCATGCTCCGAACCTTTGCGCAGAATTTCATAGACCTCTTCGATGCGGCCTTCGTACTGCTTGCGGCGCTCGCGGATCGGCTCCAGCGTTTCGTTCAGCACGGCGATCAGGAACTTCTTGACCTTCACGTCGCCCAGCCCGCCCCGGCGGTAGTGCGCCTTCAACTCGTCGAGCGAGGCGTAATCGGGCAGGTATCGCTGAAAATGTTCCGGGCGGCTGAAGGCGTCCAGGTAGGTGAAGACGGTGTTGCCCTCGACCTTGCCCGGGTCCTCCACCCGCAGGTGGTCGGGATCGGTATACATACCCATCACCTTCTTCTTCACTTCATCGGCCGAGTCGGAGAGGTAGATGCAGTTGCCCAGCGATTTCGACATCTTGGCCTTGCCGTCCGTACCGGGCAGACGCAGGCAGGCCGCGTTGTCGGGCAGCAGAATTTCCGGCATGACGAGTGTTTCTCCATATACGGAGTTGAATTTATGGACGATTTCGCGCGTCTGTTCGATCATCGGTTCCTGATCCTCGCCGACCGGTACAGTCGTGGCCTTGAAAGCGGTGATATCCGAGGCCTGGCTGATCGGGTAGGTGAAGAATCCTACCGGAATACCCTGGCGCTGCGATCCATCTTCTTCGTTGCCTTCGGCGAAGCCGCGCAACTGGATTTCGGCCTTCACCGTCGGATTGCGCTGCAGACGGGCTACGGTCACCAGGTTCATGTAGTAGAACGCCAGCTCGCACAGTTCGGGGACCTGCGACTGGATGAAGAGCGTCGATTGCGCGGGATCCAGTCCGCAAGAGAGGTAGTCGAGAGCGACTTCGATGATGTTCTGCCGCACTTTCTCCGGGTTGTCCGCATTATCGGTCAGCGCCTGTGCGTCGGCGATCATGATGAATATTTTCTCGAATTCGCCCGAATTCTGCAACTCCACGCGGCGGCGCAGCGAACCTACGTAATGTCCCAGGTGGAGTTTGCCGGTCGGACGATCTCCGGTGAGTATGATTTTTCCCATCAGTTAAAAAGTTTCTAATAATAAATAGTCTGCAAATGTACGAAAAACTAAACCGATGGTCGAATAATAATTGCGAAGTATCGGTTTTTTTTATATTTTCGTGCGTGCAAATAAGATAAACTATGACTATCATCCAACTCGAATACCTGCTGGCGGTAGCCAATTGCGGTAGTTTCTCTTTGGCAGCGGAACACTGTTTCGTGACCCAGCCGTCGTTGAGCATGCAGATCAAGTCTTTGGAGGAAGAATTGGGCGTGGTGCTGCTCGATCGCAGCAAGAAACCGGTCATTCCGACCGAGGCGGGCGAGGTGGTGCTTGCCGAAATCCGGGAAACCCTCCGGGCTTACGATCATATCCGCGAAGCGGTCGCGGAACTCAAAGGCGAAACTTCCGGTCGGTTGCGGCTCGGCGTCATTCCGACCATCGCACCTTACCTGTTGCATAAGTTTATTCCCGATTTCGTGCGGGACTATCCCAAAGTCGAACTGGAGATTGCGGAGATGGTGACCGCCGACATCGTCGATGCGCTGCGCCGCGACCGGATCGATGCGGCATTGGTCGCCGGCGGAACCTGCGGCGAGGGGATTCAGGAACACGAGTTGTTCGACGACAGGTTCCATCTTTACGTGTCCCGGGAGAATCCGCTTTTTGAACGCACGAACGTCCGTATCGAGGATATCGACCTCAAGGAGCTGGTGCTGTTAAGTCCGGGGCATTGTATGCGTGACCAGATCATCGAGCTGTGCCAGGCCAAACGGGAGGTCCCCTCGCACTATACGTTCGAATCCGGTTCGCTCGATACGTTGATGCGGATCGTCGATTACACGCACTGTGTGACGATTATCCCCGAAATGGCCGTGGAATACATTCCTGCGGAGCATCGTTGTCAGGTCAAAACGCTGGCCAAGGGGGCTACTTCGCGCAAGATCGCCGTGGCCGTGCGCCGGACCTATGTCAAAAGTTCGATCATCAAAGCCTTGATCGATACTATTTTGTCGAAAGTTTCCCGCCAATAGGGATTCGGGACGGATATTTGCAGAGTAAATTTTCGGATATTCTCTTGTATCTTTGCGGGAAGCGGGATGCGTTCGGCATAAAAAAACAAACGGGTTTGTTTTGTTCTGCCCTCATTTTCGCTACCTTTGCAAAGTTGTATTGACCGGTAAATTCAAACTATGGAAAAATTGACAGGCACGATAATTCGTGCAATCCAGGATAAAAAGGGTAAAAATATCGTATCGTTGGATCTTTCGAAAATCGACGGGGCGATCTGCTCCTGCTTCATCGTTTGCAACGCCGACTCCACCACGCAGGTCGCTGCGATCGCGGCGGGTATCGAGGAGCAGGTATTGGAAACCCTCGGCGAGAAGGTCTGGCGCGTGGAAGGACAGCAAAATGCGCTGTGGATCGCTATGGACTACGTGGATGTGGTGGTGCATATTTTTCAGACAGAATTGCGTGAATTTTACAAATTGGAGGAGCTGTGGGCCGATGCCCCGGCGACCCGTTATGAGTATGACGAATAATATTTTATGGCACAACAGAAAATAAACAACAAAATGAATATGCCGCGTCCTTCGTGGATGTGGATATACGGCGTCATCATTATTTTTATTGTCGGCTACTGGATGTTCGGACCCGGCAACGGAGTCCCGGTCAAGAGCGACTGGAATACCGTGGCGCAGATGATCGAGCAGGGCGACGTCGAAAAAATCCAGGTCGTCAATCGTGACCTGGCGGAAATCTACCTTAAGAAGGATGCTGCGGACCGGTACCGTAAGGATGCTGTTGACCCGCGTTTCCGTAATATGCCCGAAACGGGGGCTCAGCTTACTTTCAATATCGGGTCGGTGGATACGTTCCGTCAGGATTTGGATAAGGTGACGGCCGAGTCGGGTAACAAGGTGGTGCTGGTGTACGAGAACCGGGAGAATTCCTGGACATCGATTCTGCTTCAGATGCTTCCCTGGATCATTATTATCGGCGGCTGGTTCTTCCTGATGAGCCGCATGTCGCGGGGGGCCGGAGGCGGTGCTGGCGGTATTATGAACGTGGGGAAGGCCCGGGCGCAGGTGTTCGACAAGGAGAACTCGAAAAAGGTGACTTTCAAGGACGTTGCCGGACTGGAGGAGGCAAAGGTCGAGATCATGGAGATCGTCGATTTCCTCAAGAAACCCGACAAATACAAATCCATCGGTGCGAAAATTCCCAAGGGCGCGTTGCTGGTAGGCCCTCCGGGAACGGGTAAAACCCTGTTGGCGAAGGCGGTGGCGGGAGAGGCCAATGTGCCGTTCCTGTCGATTTCCGGCTCGGATTTCGTGGAGATGTTCGTGGGCGTGGGCGCTTCGCGCGTGCGTGACCTTTTCGAGCAGGCCAAGCAGAAAGCTCCCTGTATTCTTTTCATCGACGAAATCGACGCCATCGGCCGGGCCCGTGGCAAGAACGCCGGGTTCTCGGGCAATGACGAGCGGGAGAATACGCTCAACCAGTTGCTGACCGAGATGGACGGTTTCCAGACCAATACGGGCGTGATCGTCCTGGCGGCGACCAACCGGGTCGATATTCTGGACAAGGCGCTGATGCGTGCCGGACGTTTCGACCGGCAGATCGAGGTGGGATTGCCCGACGTGAAGGAGCGCGAGGAGATTTTCGACGTGCACCTGCGTCCGTTGAAGCTCGATCCGGAGCTGGACCGTACTTTCCTGGCCAAGCAGACGCCCGGCTTTTCGGGTGCCGACATCGCCAATGTCTGCAACGAGGCGGCGTTGATCGCGGCCCGTCACAATAAGAAATATGTGTCGCGCGAGGATTTCCTGGCGGCGATCGACCGCATTATCGGCGGTCTGGAGCGTAAGAACAAGATCATTTCCGACGAAGAGAAGCGGGTGATTGCCTATCACGAGGCCGGACACGCTACGGTAAGCTGGATTTTGGAGAATGCCAGTCCGCTGATCAAGGTGACTATCATTCCGCGCGGCAAGTCGTTGGGCGCGGCCTGGTACCTGCCCGAAGAACGGCAGATCACCACGCGCGAGCAGATGATGGACGAGCTGGCTGCGATGCTCGGCGGCCGGGTGTCCGAGCAGATCAATTTCGGCGAGGTTTCGACCGGAGCGCTCAACGATCTGGAGCGGGCGACCAAGATGGCGTATGCCATGGTGGCTTATTACGGTATGAGCGAGAAGGTCGGGACAATCAGCTATTACGACTCTACGGGCCAGAGCGACATGGCGCTGACCAAGCCCTATTCCGAACTGACGGCCCAGCAGATCGATGCCGAGGCTAAAAATACCATTGCCGAAGCCTATGCGATGGCGGCGGAGGTGCTCCGCAGCCATGCCGACGGTTTGAAGGAGTTGGCCGAACTGCTGTTGGAGCGCGAAGTGGTTTTTACGGAGGATGTGGAGCGTATCTTCGGTAAACGGAAAAAGGATATTCTGCGGGAACGGAAAGAGGCCGAGCAGAAGGCTTTGGCGGAGCGGAAAGCTGCATCCGGCGATGCGGAAGAGGCAGCCGGGAAAAAAGAGGTTGCGTCGGCCGAGCCCCGAAAGGACGAAGAAAAGATTTCCGGAACCGCCGCTTCCGCTGTGTCGGACGGAAAATCGTCGGCGGAAACGCCTGAAGTTTAACGAGGTTTACCCGAAAAAGGTTGAATTATGTCTGATAAAATAAGGAATCTTCTGGTGCGAACCTTGAGCGGTGCCGTCCTGACTGTCGTGGTAGTCGGAGCGGTGCTTTGGTCGCAGTGGAGTTTCGGAGTGCTGTTGCTGGCGATTCTCATCGGCGGTATGTGGGAGTTTTACCGGATGGCCCGCCGGGAGGATATTTACCCTCTCAAATGGCTCGGACTGGTTACGGGTACGGCTCTTTTCGTGGCGAGTTTCCTGCTGGCGGTTTCTGCGGAGCAGGTGGCGTTGTTGCCGAGAGCGCTTTCCGTCCTCTTGTGGTTGTTGCCGGTTTTTATTTTGCTCATACCACTGATGTTCGTCTGCGAACTGTTCCTCAAGCGTGCCCGCCCCGCCGCCGATGTGGGGGCGACGCTCGGAGGTGTCTTTTATGTGGCCGTGCCTTTGTCGATGATGGCCTATCTGCCTCTGCTGACGGGGAAGGGTGGCTGGAATCCCTGGGTGATTTTGGCCTACATCTTCATTATTTGGGCCAACGACGTATTCGCCTACCTGGTGGGGGTCAGCGTCGGCCGACATCATCTTTACGAGCGGATTTCGCCCAACAAGTCGTGGGAGGGGTTCTTCGGCGGCATCGTCGGTGCGATCGCCATGGGTTGCCTTGCCGCATGGTGGCTCGACGGTAGCTATTGGCTGTGGTGCTGTTTAGCTGCGATCGCTGCCGTGAGCGGTGTGTTGGGAGATTTGATCGAGTCGATGTTCAAGCGTGCGGCCGGCGTGAAGGATTCGGGCAATATTCTGCCGGGGCACGGCGGTTGGCTCGACCGTTTCGATGCGCTCATTTTCTCGTTGCCGTTCGTGGTCGCTTATCTGGTATTGCTGTATATTTCATAAGAAAACTTACTATCCGAATATGAAAATAAACAAGGAAGGCTACAAGATTATCGGGCTGACAGGAGTCGTTTGTTTCCTGCTTTGGGCGCTGATGTACTATCTGATGTCGCGCCATGCCGAAGCGGGACTGCTCTGGTTCGGATCCATTCTGCTTGTGCTGTTTTGGTTCTTTATCGTGGCATTTTTCCGGGAGCCGCGGCGTGTGAAGATCCATGATGCGGAGTTGGTCTTCGCTCCGTGCGACGGCCGGGTCGTAGTGACCGAAATGGTGCACGAGAGCGAATACCTCGATCGGGAGATGCTGCAGATTTCGATCTTCATGTCGATTACCAACGTTCACATGAATTGGGTGCCGGTCGGAGGTACCGTGGAGTATTTCAAGTATCATCCGGGGCGTTTCCTGGTGGCGTGGCATCCCAAGTCCTCGACCGAGAACGAGCGGACGACGACCGTCGTGCGAACCCCCGACGGCAAGGAGGTGCTCTTCCGTCAGATTGCGGGTCTGATCGCCCGTCGTATCGTTTCCTATATGAAAGTCGGCTCGAAGGTGGAGCAAAATTCGGTTTGCGGGTTCATCAAGTTCGGCTCCCGCATCGACATCCTTCTGCCGAAGGATACCGAACTGCTCGTGGAGATCGGGGATCCTGTCGTGGGATCGCAAACTCCCATCGCCCGGTTGAAGTAACTTATTGGCGGCGGTTTTCGCGTTGCGGTACGTATGAGTATTACACCTCAAACATTGCTTCGTTTTACGGTGGGGGCGGCCATTACGGCCGTCGTCCTCTTTTTGATGTGGTACTTCAGCTCCATCGTGATCTACATTCTGGTTTCGGCGGTGCTGGCCATTATGGGACGCCCGCTGGTAGCCCGGATATCCCGAGGTCGGATCGGGCGATGGCGTGTGCCGCGCTGGTGCGGAGCGCTCGTTACGCTGCTGGTGATCTGGATCGTTTTCGCGGTGATGTGCGGGCTTTTCGTGCCGCTGGTGACCAACAAGCTCTACCAGTTGGCGCACCTCGATTTTTCGACGGTGCTGACTTCTGTCGAGGAGCCGCTGCAGCGTATTCAGGATTATCTCACTCACTTCTTCTCGTTGCCCGAAACCCAGGTGTCGTTCAAGGACACGCTGATCTTGTTCCTGCAGTCGCTGATTAATTTCGACACGATCAATACGGCGTTTTCATCGGTGGTGAGTTTGGCCGTTTCGAGCGTGATCGCCTTTTTTTCGATTTCGTTCATCACGTTCTTTTTCCTGCGGGACGACGGACTTTTCTATGCGATGGTAACGGCACTTTTCCCGGATCGATACCAACAGAACGTGACGCATGCCCTCAATTCGGTTACAGTGCTTCTGTTCCGCTACTTTCGGGGGATTTTGGCCGAGAGCTTCCTGTTGATGTTGGCCGTATCGCTGGTGATGATGGCTTTCGGCATGAGGGCGCAGGATGCCTTTTTCATCGGTCTTATCATGGGGGTTATGAACGTCGTGCCATACGCCGGTCCGACCATCGGCGGTGCTGTTTCGGTCTGCATGGGTATCATCACCCCGATCGAAGGGATGTCGATCGGCCATACGATGCTGGTCATTGCAGGATCGCTGTTGATTTTGAAGGGGCTGGATGATTTCGTGCTGCAACCGACGCTCTACTCCGAGCGGGTCAAGGCGCAGCCGCTCGAGATATTTCTCGTGATCCTGATTGCAGGGTCGTTGGCCGGGGTGATAGGCATGCTGCTGGCCATACCGCTTTATACCGTGCTGCGGGTTTTCGCCAAGGAGTTTTTCTCCCAGATTTCCCTGGTGCGCAAGCTGACCGAAAAGATTTGAGGCTATGTCTGTCTGGATCGAAGGAGAGGTGATGCACGGACGGCAACTGGGCCGTGAGTTGGGATTTCCGACCGCCAATATGGAGGTTGCGGATGCGGATACGATCGAAAGCGGAGTGTATGAGTCCTATGTGGAGATCGACGGTGTGGAGTATAAGGCCATGTCGAATCTGGGGAGCAACCCCTCGGTGGGCGGAGGTCCCCGACATCTCGAAACCCATATTTTCGACTTTTCGGGCGATCTCTACGGTCGGAGACTCCGGGTCGAGCTGCGGCGTAAGATCCGCGACGAGCGCAAGTTCGATTCGCTGGAGGAGTTGCAGCGCCAGATCGAACGGGATCGCAGCTGTATTTTGAGTTCGGAGAATCGGCGGCGATGACCGTGCGGCGGTTTATGCCGTTTTTCGGCCGGAGGCCGTGTTTACCGCTTTGTGGCTTCGATTCCCTTCGGCGGGAGTCGGTGTCGCAATGCGGCCGACGAGAGCCGACGATTCGGCAAGAGATTATGTATAATTGATTAAATGATAAAAAGTATGTTTTTGGATTTGTCCCTGCCTTACAAAGTGGCCGATATGTCATTGGCCGAATGGGGCCGGAAAGAGATTGAGATTTCGGAGCACGAGATGCCCGGACTGATGGCCATACGCCGCAAGTACGGCCCGCAGAAACCGTTGAAGGGCGTGCGTATCATGGGGTCGCTGCATATGACGATTCAGACCGCCGTGTTGATCGAAACGCTGGTCGAGCTGGGCGCCGACGTGCGCTGGTGCTCGTGCAATATTTTTTCGACGCAGGACCATGCGGCGGCGGCCATCGCCGAAGCGGGGGTTCCCGTCTTTGCGTGGAAGGGCGAAACGCTGCCCGAGTACTGGTGGTGTACGGCGATGGCCATGTCGTTCCCCGGCGGGAAGGGCCCTCAGTTGATCGTCGATGACGGCGGCGATGCCACGTTGCTGATCCACAAAGGATACAAGGCCGAAAACGACGCTTCGACGCTGGATTACGAACCGTCGTCTTACGAGGAGGAGGTCATTCTCGATACGCTGAAGAAGATTCTGGCCGAAGATAACGGCAAATGGCACCGAACGGTAGCCGAGTGGCGGGGTGTGAGCGAAGAAACGACGACCGGCGTGCATCGCCTTTATCAGATGCAGGAGGCGGGCGAACTGCTCGTTCCTGCGATCAACGTGAACGACTCCTGCACCAAGTCGAAATTCGACAACCTGTACGGTTGCCGCGAGTCGCTGGCGGACGGTATCAAGCGGGCGACCGACGTGATGATTGCCGGCAAGGTGGTGGTCGTTTGCGGTTACGGCGATGTCGGCAAGGGCTGCGCCCGTTCGATGCGTTCGTACGGAGCCCGGGTCATCGTTACGGAGATCGACCCGATCTGCGCTTTGCAGGCCGCGATGGAGGGTTTCGAGGTGAAGACCGTCGAGAGTGCTCTGGCCGAGGGTAATATTTATGTGACCTGCACGGGAAACTGCGACATCATCACGCTCGAGCACATGCAGCGGATGCGCGATCAGGCCATCGTCTGCAACATCGGCCATTTCGATAACGAAATCCAGATGGCCCGTCTTGAGGCTTCGGATGCCGTGCGTACCAACATCAAACCGCAGGTGGATAAGTTCACCTTCCTCGACGGCCATTCGATCTTTATCCTGGCCGAAGGTCGCCTGGTGAATCTGGGGTGCGCTACGGGACATCCTTCGTTCGTGATGAGCAATTCGTTCACTAACCAGTGTCTGGCGCAGATCGAGTTGTGGCAGAAGAAACTGGAGGTGGGAGTGTATCGTCTTCCTAAACATCTGGACGAGGAGGTTGCCCGGCTGCATCTGGATAACCTCGGTGTGGAGCTTACGCAGCTTACGAAAAAACAGGCCGACTATATCGGCGTACCGGTCGAGGGTCCTTACAAGGCCGAGCATTATCGGTATTAAAAATAGATCGGGTTCCGTTCGGTGCCCGAAAATAAACCCGGCGTCAGTTTATCTGACGCCGGGTTTATTGTTTCGGGCTGCGGGCGATTGGTCGAGTAAGGTGCATCCGAAACAGGACGTACCGCTTGCTTTGCCTCCGGGGAAAGGAGGATAAAAAACGTCTTCGGAAAAATCCGAAGACGTTTTGAATGATCGGGTCGGTGGAATTAATAGCCGAACATCTCCTTTTGGCTCACGATCTGTACCGTGCCCAGCTTGCGCAGGTAATCCTGGTCGAGGTCTTTCAGGTCGCCGAGGATGCAATAGGTGTATTTGCGGTCCTTGATCCACTGTTCCTGGGCGGCTTTGAGGTCGGCGAAGGTCATGTCCTGGACCTTTTCGAAGATGGCTTTGTTGCGGTCTTCCGTTACGCCCAGATCTTTGTTGGCGATGTATTTCCAGAGCACTTCGTCCTTGATCGTACGCGAGGTCCGCAGATTGGTCAGTACGGCTTCTTTGGCCAGTTTGAAGGCTGCTTCCGATTCGGGCATGTTGTTGATGATCTCATCGAATGCGTCGATGGCCTGGGCCATTTTGTCGTTTTGCGTGGCGATGATCGCTGCGAAAAGATAATTGTCGTCCAGGTAGCTCGGATTGATCCACTCCGTGAAGGCCATGTAAGCCAGGCTGCGGGATTCGCGCATCTCCTGGAAGACGATGGCTCCCATGCTGCCGCTGTTGTATTCGTTGTACAGTTTCAGAGCGGGATCGACCGCTACGTCGAATTTTTTGCCCAGGTTCGAGTACTGGAGGAAGTAGAGCTGCGGCGCGTTGTAGTTGGCCAGGCAGACCTTGTTCTGTTCCGTAGGCTGGAACGCGATATTTCCCCGAGTCAGCGGTTCGAGCACTTCCGGCGTTTGGTGGTGTGCTTTCAGGTCGGCGAGCAGCCCGGCTTTGTCCTTAGGACCGTAATAGAGGATGGTGTGCTGCTTTTTCAGCAGGTCGCGGACCTTGCCGATCAGTACGTCCGACGTGAGCGCTTCGAGCTGCTCGTTGTTGAGGGTCGTGCGCTGGATAGCTTCTCCGCCGAAGAAGGCGAAACGCTGCAAGGCTGCGAAATTCGCTTCCTGGTTCAGTTTGTTGTCTGCACGTTTTTTCAGCAGGTCGGCCTTGTAGTTGGCGAGAATCTCTTCGTCGCCCTGTGCATTGGCTACCAGGTCTTCGAAGATATCCATGACCTGTCCCATGTTTTCGCTCAATCCCTTGAAGGTTATCGCACAGCGGTTCTGACTGGCCGACAGGTCGTAGTAGCAGGCGATGTCGTAGAGTTCGGATGCGATCTCCGCAGCTGTCTTGGCCTGGGTGCCGAGGTAGTCGATATAAGCGAAGGCATTGTTGAGCGCCGGATCGTTCAGCACGCCGGTATCGAAGAGGTAGGTCAGCGAGAAAAGGTCGTTGATGTCATTTTTCTTATAGAGGACTTCGAGGCTGGAATCGGTTTTGAAAATCTCCATATCGCGGTTGAAATCCACGAATACGGGTTCGATCGGAGTTACCGTCGAATTTTGAATTTCGGTCAGGAATGCACTCTGGGTGTCGCGGTTCATCTGGATCGGGGTGAGGGCCGGTTTGGCGATCTTCTGCACGCTGGGGTCCTCTCCCTGGCGTTTGTAGATAATGCCGTAATTCTCGGTGCCGAGTTTTTCATTGGCCCAGGCCACCAGTTGTTCCTTGGTGATGGAGCCGATGCGGTCGAGCTTGGTCACTTCGTCGCTCCAGGGAATGTCGTTGTAGAAGGACGAAAGGTACATTTCGACACGTCCCACGTTCGTCTCTTCCTCGCGCATGGTCGATACTTTCAGGTTGTTTACGACCGCCTTGATCAGCTCTTCGCTGAATTCGCCGTTGCGGAGTTTCGCTACCTCTGCGAGCAACAGATCCCGGACCTCGTCGAGGGTCTGACCCGCTTTCGGAAGACCTTGCAGCACGAGGGCTCCGTAGTCGGCCCGCTGATCCGGGTACGAGAAGGCGTCGAGTACTTTCTGTTGCTGCATCAGGTCGAGGTCGATCATGCCGGCCTGTCCGTTGTAGAGGATCCGGCTGGCCAACAGCAGGTATTCCGCATCGTCCGATGCGGCGTTGTCCGTGCGCCATGCCAGCGTTACGTTCGCGGCGTCGGGACCGTAAACCTCCTTGACGATGGGTTTGGTGATCGGGGCTTCGGGTTCGAAGGCGAGCTGCGGGATATTCTCGTTCGGCTGCATATCGCCGAAATATTTGTCGATCGTGGCGATCATCTGGTCGGGATCGAAGTCGCCCGAAAGCAGGATGGCCATGTTATTGGGCACGTAATATTGCGTGTGATAGTTCTTTACGTTGGTAATCGACGGGTTTTTCAGGTGTTCCTGCGTGCCGAGTACGGATTGTTTGCCGTAGGGGTGGTTCGGATAGAGCACTTCGCCGATCGTGGTGTAAACCTTACGGTTGTCGTCCGTCAGGGACATGTTTTTCTCCTCGTAGATCGTTTCGAGCTCGGTGTGGAATCCGCGGATCACGACGTTCTTGAAGCGGTCGGCCTGGATCCTGGCCCAGTTCTCGATCTGGTTCGAAGGAATGTTTTCGATATAGACCGTCCGGTCCATCGAGGTGTTGGCGTTGGTTTCCAGAGCACCGATCGCCGACATCAGTTTGTCGTACTCGTTGGGGATGGCGTATTTCGAAGCTTCGTAGCTGATGCTGTCGATCTGACGGTAGATTGCCGCACGCTCCGCATCGTCGGTCGTCTTGCGGTAAACCTCGAAGAGCTGTTCGATCTGGTCGAGCAGGGGCTTCTCGGCTTCGTAGTTGCTCGTGCCGAACTGTTGGGTGCCCTTGAACATCAGATGTTCGAAATAGTGGGCCAGACCGGTCGTTTCGCTCGGGTCGTTCTTGCCGCCGACTTTCACGGCGATGTAGGTTTCGATGCGCGGTTCTGCCTTATTGACGCTCATATAGACTTTCAGTCCGTTATCCAGCGTGTAGATACGGGTCTTGAGCGGGTCGTTCTTGACCGTTTCGTACGTGTACCCGGATGAATCGGTACAGGCCGTGGTAAGCAGCGCGAAGGCCGTTGCCGCGATTAATAACAGAAATTTTTTCATACGGTTTATATTTTAGAATGTTGTTACGATCCAGTTTTTTACGACAGGGTAGGTGTCCGACCAGACGAGGCAGATCATCCAGATGGCGGCTACGAGCTTCAATCCCGTACCTGCGATGAAGGCGAGGAAAGAGCCGAAGCCCGAACGGAACGCCTTGGCCGAGTCGCTGCGGTCGTGGATTAGCTCGCCGATGACCGCGCCGAAGAAAGGGCCGAGGATGACGCCGACCAATCCGCCCGCGAAAAATCCGGCGATCATGCCGACGGTCGCCCCGATCGACCCTGCCCGCGTACCGCCCACCAGACGTGCGAAATAGCCGGGCAGGAAGTAGTCGATGACCGAAACGGCCACTGTCACGGCCAGCCAGATCCAAAGTGTCGCGGACGATATTTCGGAATAGCTGCAAAAGGAGGCGCAGAGTAATCCCACGTAGCTCAACGCTACGCCCGGGATGATCGGAACGATACATCCGACGATGCCTGTGATCGAAAACAGGAATGCTGCGATCGAAAGCGCTATGTCCATAAAAATGCGGCCGGCAAAATAGGTTGCATCGTTTTTTTCGGTTCTCCGTCAGGCTGTGCCGAACTTGTTTGGCGTATGTCCTCGCTTTTCGGGAACTTTTATGCAAATATATGGGTTATCGACTGCGTCACCAAATATTTAGGGGCATTTTTGACGGTTCGTACCGCGTATGAAAAAATCCTGCCGTTGCGGGGCAGGATTTTCGATCGTTTGCCGGAGTTTTCTACCGGATCAGCTTGTTGGTTTTCGTATCCGGGAATATCACCCAGGGCTTGAAGGCTTTGGCTTCTTCGAAATCCAGCAGGGCGTAGGAGGCGATGATTACGACGTCGCCCACCTGCACCTTGCGTGCGGCAGGGCCGTTCAGACAGATCGCACCGCTGCCCCGCTCTCCTTTGATAATATAGGTTTCGAGGCGTTCGCCGTTATCGACGTCCAGTACCTGTACTTTTTCGCCTTCGATCATGTTGGCCGCATCCATCAACTCCTCGTCGATGGTGATGCTGCCCACGTAGTTCAGGTCGGCCTGTGTGACCGAAACGCGGTGTATTTTGGATTTGAGAACTTCGATCTGGAATTTCATCGCAATTTGATGTTATCGATTAAACGAATATCTCCGGCCTGTACGGCGATGCAGCCCTGTATAGCCGGGCTCTCTTCCCAGGTGCGGACCTGCTGCATGGTCGCCGCATCTACGACCTGAAAGTAGATTACTTTCAGCAGCGGATTGCTCTCTACCTGTGCCGTAACCCAGGCTGCGAGCTGGTCGGGTGTCGTCTGATGGGATTTTTCGACCGCAGCCTTCAATACCTTACATATATAAGGGGCCGCCGTCCGGTGATCCGTATCGAGCAGGGTGTTGCGCGACGAAAGCGCCAGCCCGTCCTCTACGCGCACGATCGGGCAGGGGATGATCTCGACCGGAATGCGCAGTTGGCGTACCATTTCGCGGATTACCGCGATCTGCTGGAAGTCCTTCTCGCCGAAATAGGCTTTGGCAGGTTTCACCAGATCGAAAAGCCGACTCACGACCTGTGCCACGCCGTTGAAGTGGCCGGGTCGGGTCGCACCCTCCATCACTTTGTCGATCATGCCGAAGTCGAACGTGCGGGTGTCGGGTTCGGGATATACCTCCTCGACCGAAGGCATGAAAACATAGTCCGCACCGACCTCTTCGAGCAGGCGCAGGTCGGCTTCCGGGGTCCGGGGGTAATTTTTCAGGTCGGTTTTGTCGTTGAATTGTGTCGGATTGACGAATACGCTCACCACGACGGTCGCACACTCCCGGCGTGCGCGTTCAACCAGCGAACGGTGTCCTGCGTGGAGCGCACCCATGGTCGGGACGAATCCGATGCCGGACCGGTCCCGGCTGCCGAGTGCCCGGCGCAGTTCCTCGCTGTTTGTGATTGTTTCCATTTTCTTGGTTTGAAAAGTTAGTCGTATTGACGGCGGCAAAGGTAGAAATAACAATTAAGAATCGGAAGAGAAAAATTCAAAAAATGGGAAGAGCGCTCCATCTCTCCGAATCCATGCGGTCGAAAGGCGATTCCGGGTTTGGCAGGTTTCTTGCGGATACCAGGTAGAAACTTAAATTCGTATTATTATGGCAGATAAAATTTATGATGTCGGTCGATTCCGACACTCCATCGACAATTGGCAGCTCTCCATGTTGCTCGGTATTATTTTCTTCATCGTGGGCATCGTCGTCTTTCGAGCCGGGCGGCACTTATCTCGCGCTTTCCGTGCTGTTCGGGATCGTCGTGATTCTCTCGGGCGCTTTCGAACTGTATTTGGGTACGAAGGCTCCCACCGGGTCGGGCATGGGATGGTACATCGCAGGCGGTGTAATCGAAATCCTGCTGGGTATCCTGCTGCTGTGCACCCCGTCGATGCTCTTCACGATCCTGCCGTTCGTGCTCGGCTTTTGGCTCCTCTTCCGGGGATTCATGGCCGTCGGCGTCGCCAGCGAGATGATGGGTGTGGGTATCAAGGGCGCCGGCTGGACGATGACGCTGGGTATTCTCGTGATTATTTCCGCGTTTCTCGTTCTGTTCAATCCGATTATCGGTGTCGGTGTAGTCGTGTTCTGGGTGGGATTGTCCCTGCTGCTGGCCGGTGTCGATTTGATTGCACACGCTGTCACTCTGCGGCGGTTGCGCAAGGAGCTGTAACGGTCGATAATGTTCCGATTCGTCTTCGGCCTGGCAATATTTTGCCGGGCCGAAGCGTTTTTTATACAGATTCCCGATGAATTCCCGGCAGCACGATCAGAATGTCTTCGATCTGTCTTTTGTTCTTTATGTCAAAAAATTGTTAGAATATAGCCGTTGGTTTCATTTTTTTGTTTATCTTTACAATAATTTTAAGAAAAGACTTGAAATAGAGGTGTCGCGGCGTGCCGTTTTCTGCCGGGAGAGAGGAAGCGTCAGGGAATTTATAGTATTGAAGAATGAAATAAACGGAGAAGGGCTTGTGCGGTTGAATATGCGGGCTGTCGAATACGGCCCGATAAAACGGAGCCCACTATCTGCTTCCAAAACGGATACGGTCCTTGAACGGATGTCGGAAGCGGCTTTTCAAGATATTATTTGATGTACTTCCTTGGAGGCGTAGTGTCTCGAGTCCTCTCCGGGGAGGGCCCGCGGTAGCAGAATTACAGATGCACCCAAGTCACGAATAGGTGACCATTAGATAATGGTACATTACTATATGATATGATTGCAGTTAAAAAATAGAACTACTTTTATTCATCCGAAGGAGGGGCGGTTTTGATCGTTCGGCCCCGAGTTCATAAATTAATTAATTTAGGGATAGTCATTTAATTCCTTCAAT
>OGMB01000582.1_pt1 | contig 19440 bp, 19 predicted proteins | sample 1573001 | NCBI WGS metagenome assembly OGMB01 (sample SAMEA2581921, study PRJEB24529) | metagenome | biome: Human gut stool | place: China | collected 2011
TATTTTAGCAAACAACATCATATACTATAGACTTAAATTAAATTGGTCACAAGAAGATTTAGCAGAAGAGTTAGGAACTACTGCAACATACATTTCCAATCTAGAAAATGCAAAAAGAAATATGAGAGTTGATTATATTGGGTTTATCGCAGATACTTTAAAAGTCAAGGTAGAAGAATTATTTATTGAAAGAGAACCAGTTAAAAATCATAGAAGACCTAGAAAATAGTGTCTTCTTTTAATTTTTGCTTTACAAATTGTAAATAAAGTTATAAAATAACTAACCAAAGGAGAATAGTTATATGAATAAAAAAAGACTTTGTACAATACTTGGATTTATTGCAGCACTCAATATTAACACAACTAATTGTGTAAACGTTGATAAAGAGGCACCTGTTGAAACTAAAACTATTATAGAATTAGTCAAAAATGTTAAAAATATGGTTAATGAGTATTTGGAAGAAAATAGTAAAAAAGAAATATTTAGTTTTGGTTATTTAAAAGCAGACAGTAATATTTATGATTACACTGATAGTTGCACAAAAGTTAATACTACTTCAAAATATCAAAAGGTTGTTGTACTAAGTGAAACAAAAGAATATTATTACGTTGAGACTGAAGAAAACATATTAGGTTATATAAGCAAAAATAACATTGGATTAATACCAGACACATTTGTTGAAGTAGATATAAGTGATCAAACAGTTAACTTTTATATGAATAACGAACTTGTTTTAACTACACCATGTGTTACTGGAAACAAGGGACTTCATACTAGAACAGGATATTTTAGTATATCATATAAAAAATATGATACTTATTTAAAAGGTCCAGGATATAAAAGCCACGTATATTATTGGATGCCATTTGACCAAGCAATAGGCTTACATGATGCTGACGGATGGAGAAGTAAATATGGTGGAGACATTTATTTAACAAATGGAAGCCATGGATGCATAAACATGCCACACACTGCTGCGGAAACTATATACAATAATGTAAGTGCTGGAACTAAAGTATTAGTGCATAAATAAAAATAGTGAGTTTTTCACTATTTTTGTTTGCTTGTTGAACCAACGAGCTTTTTTCTACAAGTTTTTTTAAATTTTGCCAATATACATTTCAGTATGAAAATCAAATATCACATAATCATTTTCTTGGTATTTATTAAAAATTTCTATAATACCTCTAATAAATTCTTCATAGTAAATCTCATCTTCTTTTGGATAAGGATTTAGATAAACCTATTAGCATTTCTAAAGTATATTGTTCTGAGTGAATAAATGTATAAGTATCATATATGCCCTCTTTAAAAAAGTTCTTTCTATCAGTAATATTTTTGTGTTGATACTTTCTACCAGTCAGTTTTGTATTCCAATCACTTATATATTTAAAATATTTTTTGCTAAATTCATTATTTTCATCTTCCCAATCATTCCACACTATTGCAAAATATCCATTATGTTTTAATATTCTTTTAGCTTCTTCTTTTACACGATTTTTATCAAACCAATGAAAACTTTGTACCGCAAATATAATATCTGCAATTTTACTAGGAAGTTGTGTATTTTCAGCACTATTATTTATAAATGTTATATTATGACAGCCATTACAATATGCTTTTCCTTTATTTATCATATCTATATTAGGTTCTACATAGTAAATTTTATTACAGTATGTACTAACTATTTTAGAAAACTTTCCTGTTCCTGCACCTAATTCAACTATATCTTTATTTCTTAAATTAAAATCTTTAACTAGAAATTCAAATAACTCTTTAGGATAACTTGGTCTGTATTTAGAATAGTCTTCCTGCTTACCAATATAGAATTTGGTACTATCTATTATTTTTTTATAATCCATAATAAAATTTCTCCTAACATTTCATTAAATATATTATACAATAAATTACAAAAAATCCAATACTCTATTAAAAATATTTAAGAAAATAATGATAAAAATAGTGAATAACTCACTATTTTTGTTTGCTTGTTGAACCGAAACCTCCAAGTCTTTCGCCGGTTGCATTATCTGTATCAGTTATTAAATATTTCATAAATATTGCTTGACCAATAACGTCACCTTTATGTATAACTACGTCTTCGTTAAAATAGTTATAATATGCATACATAAAGTGTCCATCGTTATCTGGATTATTATAATAGTCAGCATCAATTATTCCAACACTATTTGCTAAGACTAGTCCTTTTTTCCCAGGATTACTTGACCTATTGACTAACATAAAGAATTCATCATTCTGACAATATGCTTTAAGTCCCGTTTTAACCAAAGTTGGTTTCATACCTGGCTTAAATGGTGGGATAATTGTATCTTCTATTGCTTCAACATCATAACCTGCACTATATTTAGTTTTTCTTTCAGGAATATTAACTCCCATATTTTCATAACCCTTAGCTACTTCAAACCCTCTCTTTTTCATAAGCACTTTCTAGTAATACAATACTTCCTTTCTTTAAACTTTTTTTCACATCTATTACTCTTTGATTAGATGAACCCCTATACATTAAGGTAAAGTCATGTAACTCGTCTACATATTGTCCATCAACTAAAACATCTATATAGTTTAATATTTCCTTTCCAGCTAAATTTTTATCATATAAAAACCCTGTCCAAACCCACAAATCTTTATTAGGAAATCTCCATTTAAATGCACTTGCAAGTTTTGTAGATGCTTCTATATTAAGTGGATGAAGTGGCTCACCTCCTAAAATAGATAAGCCTTTTATTACTTCATTATCACACAACTCTAGAACTTTATTAATAGTTTCATCAGTAAATTCATGTCCTAACTTAAAGTCCCAAGTTTCTTTATTAAAACAATTCTTACAATGGAAAGCACACCCCTGCATAAATATAGAAACTCTAATTCCTGGTCCATCAGAAATATCCATTTTTCTAATTAAATTATACCTTGCCATTATTTTTCTTCCTTGTCTTTCTTAGTATCCTTTTCTTCTTTATTGTCTATATGTAAAACTCTTTCTTTAATTTCTTGAGTTCTTCCTTTATTCCAGAAATTAGTTCCAATATAACCACAAGTACGTCTTGCTACATTAAGTTTATTATGGTCTCTATTTCCACAGTTTGGACAATACCATTCCATATTATCATCTATTAATATTTCTCCAGTATATCCACATTCCTGACAATAGTCACTCTTTGTATTTAACTCTGCATACATAATATTGTTATAAATAAATGTTATTACTTCTAATACTGCATCTAAATTATTAGTAAGGTTAGGTGTTTCTATATAACTAATTGCTCCACCTGGACTAAGTTTTTGGAATTCACTTTCTAATTTTAATTTAGTAAATGCATCTATTTCTTCAAACACAGGAACATGATATGAATTAGTAATATAGTCTCTATCTGTAATACCTTTAACAACACCAAACCTATCTTTTAAACATTTTGCAAATTTATAAGTAGTTGATTCTATTGGTGTACCATAAACACTATAGTCAATGTTTTCAACTTCTTTCCATTCTTTACATTTAGCATTCATTTTTTCCATAACTTCAAGAGCAAATTCTTTACCTTTTCCATTGTCTGTATGAGAGTGTCCTGTCATGTATTTAACACATTCATAAAGCCCCGCATAACCCAAACTTATTGTTGAATACCCGTTATGTAATAACTCATGAATACTTTCTCCCTTTTTAAGTCTTGCTAAAGCACCATGTTGCCAAAGAATAGGTGCAACATCACTTGTTGCCTTACTTAAACGTTTATGTCTAATTTGTAAAGCCTTATGACATAACTCAAGTCTTTCTTCAAATATTTGCCAGAATGTATCCATATCTTTATCACTAGATAAAGCAGCATCAACTAAATTAATTGTAACAACACCTTGATTAAATCTGCCATAATATTTAGGTTTACCATTTTCATCAACATAAGGAGTTAAGAAACTTCTACAACCCATGCAAGGATAACAATTACCATTACCATTTTTATCAATTTTTAATTCTTTCATTATCTTTTCACTGATATAATCTGGTACCATTCTCTTAGCAGTACATTCTGCTGCTAGTTTAGTTAAGTAGTAATATTTACCATTTTTATTAATGTTATCTTCTTCTAACACATAAAGAAGTTTTGGAAATGCTGGAGTAATATATACACCTTGTTCATTTTTCATACCAAGTATTCTTTGTTTTAAAAATTCTTCTATAATCCAAGATAATTCTTCTTTATATTCTGTAGTCTCACCCAAGTACATACATACACTTAAAAATGGTGCTTGACCATTAGTTGTAGTCATTGAATTAACTTGATATTGGAAAGTTTGTACTCCATCTACTATTTCTTTTTTAGTATCTTCCATTGCAAATTTTTCACATTGTTCTTTACTTAATTTTCTCTTTTTGTACTTATCTAAATATCTATTATAACTTTCTCTAACAAAAGGAGCTAGATGTGTTAAAGTTATTGTAACACCTCCATATTGGCTACTACTAACTGCAGTAATTATTTGAGTTGCAATAGTCATAGCTGTTAAAAATCTATGTGGTTTTTCTATCATTACTCCATTAATGCTAGTTCCATTTTGTAACATGTCTTCTAAGTTTACTAAGTCACAGTTGTGTAATGCATTTTGTGCAAAATAGTCAGCATCATGAAAGTGTATTATACCTGCATCATGTGCTTCAACTATATCTTCAGGTAGTAAAAATCTTCTTGTAATATCTGTACTAGTTATACCTGCTAAATAGTCTCTTTGTGTTGTTACTACTTTAGCATTTTTATTTGAATTTTCTGTATTCCAGTACTCACTTTCTCCATCAATTAACTCTTTAATTGACTGATCAGTTGTATTACTTCTTCTTACTAATTCTCTAGTATATCTATAAGTAATATAATGTTTTGCAAGTTCATATTTTCCTTGACTCATAAGTTTCATTTCAATAATATCTTGAATATCTTCAACTAGTATTCTCTTCTTGCCAAGTTTCTCTATATATTTAATAATATTTTTAATTTGAGTACTACTTGCTTGATCTTCTTCTTCTACTTCGTTATTAGCTTTCATTATAGCTTGTTCAATTTTTTCTGGACAGTAGTCTACCATATGTCCATCTCTTTTAATTACCTTCATTTCATTTACCTCTCTCTTATCATTTTTATAAGTCAATTATACAACATCATATATAAAAGTTAATGTTGCAATTGCAACAATTACAAAAATTTGATAAAATAATTTTAGGTGATGTAAAGTGAACGAATTATTCTATAATATTAGCCAAAAAAACAGGGAAAAGCTGCTAGCTTATTTAGAGGCGATTAGTTACAAATACCCGAAAAATAAGGAAATATTGAGTAACATGATAAATGATAACATTATATGTATTATTTTGAGTGGACACTTGCAAATTGTAAGAAATGACATTGAAGGTAACAGAACAATTGTAGAAGACTTTTTAGAAAATTCATTATTTGGTAGTCTTAGTTATCCACTTAAAAACGAAGAATATCAAGTAATTACAAAGGAAGAAACAAAAGTTGTAGTAATAGACTTTAATTCAATTTTAAATATGAAAGAAAATCGTTTTTCATTTTATAATCAATTTTTAAAAAACTTAATAAATATTTTAACAACTATAATTACAAAAGCGAATGAGAGAATAGAAGTGTTATCAAACAAAAGTATAAGAGATAAACTTTTAGATTATTTTAGAATATTAAGTAAAAAAACAGGTTCAAAAGTTATTTATTTGCCAATGAGTTATACTGAACTAGCTGACTATCTAGCAGTTAATAGAAGTGCCTTGTCTAGAGAAATTAAAAATTTAAAAGACGACGAGCTTATAGAAACAAAGGGTAAAAAAATAAAGCTACTTTATTATATAAACTGAAATAAGGCGTTTATTTTAACATACGCCTTATTTTATTTTTTCTAATATATTCTTTTTATTTTCTTTAATGTCGGATCATATTCGTGAATACTAGAATGAGTTACGTTAAATCTTTCTTTATTATAATCTAACTTTGTATTAGTAAGAATATAGTAAATCATGTTAATGACACCCCTGTGAGTAACTAATAATGTATTATCTTCTTTTAAAATATCATGATAATAGTAAAGTATTTGATTATACAAATCACTTAAACTTTCACCTTCTGGAAATCTTTTATAAATATCTTTAACATTCATCCATTCATTATAATAAGTATTTACAATTTCCAAATTCAAGCCATTTAATAATCCTTTATCGAGTTCTCTTAAATATTTCATTTGTATTACAGGTACATGTAACTTTGTATTAACAATATCTGCGGTTTCTATCGCTCTTAATATATCACTTGTAAATATTTTGTTAATAACTAACCCTTTATTAACAATATAATCTCTTGCTTGACACACACTTCTTACACCTTCATTCGTAAGGTGATTATTACTATATCCTCCTATAAACCTTTCATCATCGAGTCCATGTCTCATTAAATATATCATTTTTTTATTCCTCCTTTATTATAAGCTAAGCTTTAATACAGTTAGTTCTTCTAATTTTTCGTCTATGTCTTTATCTAATAAACTACTTAATAAATCATATTCTTTTCTACTTAATTCTTCACCCTTAAATAGTTTATACCTTATTAGTTCATACTGTGATATAATCTTTTTTCTAGAAGACTCACTTAATAAGTTTAGTTCTTCTACTACACTCATAACAAAATTATCTAAATCATATTTGTTATCTTTGGTATTAACAAGTAAGCATTTTCCGTCTTTTACTACGTGATGGTTTACTTGAAATAAGTAAATACCAAATGGTTTATCTACTATTTCGTCTCTTAATTTGAATTCACAGTCTTTAATAAAGTTCATATAATCTTCAAAATCGTATTCAAAGTCTATAACTGTTAACTCATTACCAAAAGTTTTAACATTTTTATAGTTTTTAGGATTAAAATTTTCTTTCTTGTAATATACAATTGTTGAATATGAGTAAGTATCATAGTCTACTCCATTATAGTGTCTTCTAGAACATTCAATTTCAACCGGCACCAAACCTTTATATTGGTCTAATAATTTTTTGTTTAAATATCTAAAGCTAATATAACTATCCATTTAAAACATCTCCTTCATTCTTAATATCAAATCACATTCATTACTATTTGTAAATAATTTACCACCAATAAAAGACATAACCTTATTATACTCTTCTAAACTAATCTTATCAATTAATTCATAACTAAAACATAGAAAAGCTTTTTTATAGTATATGCTTATATCTTGTCTATCATTATTAAAATCCTGATACTCATATAAATTTTTTAATTCATTTAAAATATTTATTTTATTTTTGTAGTCAATATCGTTTATTTTGCTTGCTTTATTAAGTAATTCATTTATTTCTTTTTGAAAACCACAAAATTCTTTAGATAAGTCCATTTGAAATAATTCTTTTAAAGATCCTTTACTTCTTGAACTTATTATATTATCTATTAGTTTTGATAAATAAGTAGGTTCATATTCAATATAACTATAATTATAAAGTCTTTCATCAGGTCCATCATCATATTCTCTCCATCCCATTTCTGTTTGTTTAAATTCAGTATAATATATATTATTTTTAAATTTATTAAATATCTGGTCAGAATTTTTAAATTTTAATTTTTATAGAAAGAAGTGATTTTTATGTCAGATATATTAGTTGAAAGAACTCAAACGTGGCTTAACAATACGTATAAAGGGAAAACAGGTTATACCGAGATTGCAGTAAATCGGACAGACTGGATGGACAACAATATATGCTCTTTTAAAGGCTTTACAAATAGAATTAGGGATTACTGCAACGTCAAACAATTTTGGACCTTCAACAGCTGCTAAATTTAATGAAAGATTCCCAAATGGAGTAATACAACAAGATGCTAATGATGAAACCAAAAGTAATATTTATGGTATTATTCAGGGAGCTATGTTCTGCAAAGGATATTCAACAGGTTCAACAGATATAACATGTAATTTTTATAGTGGTACAGGAAGTGGAATAAGAAAGTTAAAGTCAGATGCAGGATGTAAAGATACCAGTTCCAATGTTACATTAAATGTGATGAAGGCTTTATTGTCAATGGATCAATTTGTACTAGTAAGCGGTGGTAATTCACTTATTCAAAGTGTTCAAAGAACAATAAATTCAAAGTATGAAGATTATATTGGGCTTGCTCCTTGTGATGGACTATATGGTAGACAAATGAACACGGCTCTAATTAAAGTATTACAAGCTATTGAAGGACAAACACCAGAACAAGCAAATGGTAACTTTGGTCCTACAACTACTGCTAAGCTTCCAATAATACCAACAGATACATCTTTAAGTGATAAAACTAAAGAAGAAGGAATATTACTTGGAAAATACGCTTTGGTTTGTAACGGATATAATATTTCTATTGGTAATAGCACATGGAGTAATACACTAGTTAATACCATAAAAAATTTTCAAGCAGATATGTGTATAGAGCAAACAGGAAATCTTGACAAAAATACATGGATGGCACTATTATTAAGTAAAGGAAATCCAGATAGAGCCTGCAATGCCTGTGATACAGTATATTCTATGTTAAGAGCTGGTAGATTAGACACTTTAAGAAATAATAATATTACAGCAATTGGTAGATATATAACAGGGGGAAGTGATAAAATTCTTGATGCTGGAGAAATTGAAGCAATAATTAATGGGGGATTTAAATTTATTCCTATTTATCAAGAAGATGGAACACCTGGTGTAGGACATTTTACTCAAGAAAAAGCCTATGCTGCAGCAAGAAAAGCTAGAGTTATGGCTAAATCATTTAAAATTCCAGAAGATTCAATTATTTATTTTGCGGTTGATTTTGATGCTGTTGATACTGAAATTTTAAATGTAATAGTTCCATATTTCAAAATTTTAAAAGAAAACCTTCAATACTATAAAGTGGGCATTTATGGAACTAGAAATGTTTGTAAACAAGTCATGAACTCAAATTATGCTGAAACATGTTTTGTTAGTGATATGTCTACTGGCTTTTCTGGAAATATGGGATTCAAGATGCCAGATAATTGGAATCTAGACCAATTTAATGAAATTACATTATCAGCATCAACAGGAAATTTTGGAATAGATAAAGTGACATATTCAGGTCGCTATCCGCTAGTTACTAACTTATATAATGGTAATACTAAAGGTCTTGTTTCTGATTTTAAATTTAATAAGAATAATACATGGGCATATAGAAAGTATGATGGAGAAAAGATGAAAGTATATTTATCTGCTACGAAAGCAAGTGAAGATATACCAGAAGATGCATTAGTATTATTGAAAGTATGGGCACAACCAGCTACGGAACCACCTTATTGTTTCTATAGTGGTGAGGTGCATGCTAAACTAGATGGAAAAATATATGGATTTGAATCATCTCCTGATTCAATAGAACATCTAATTATACAAAATGGCGCAGAATACGGATTTGAATTCTCTTTAGTAAGAAAAGAGGGCGACGTATATATACAATTAGAAAATGGAGAAGCAAATGTACATATAGAAGTTGAAACTGAATAATAAAATAAAGTATTAGAAAATTAGTTTTCTAATACTTTATTTATTTGTTTAAATATGATAATATATGTATGAGGTGAAAAGATGAAGAAGCATGGAAAAATAATGATAACTGTTGTGATAATACTAGTTGTTATTGTCATAATTACTATAGTTTTTATGAAAAATATAAAACAAAAAGACAAAGAAAATGTAGGAGAAATAATTACAGAAGAACGATACAAAGATATAGAAGAAATTTCTACATATAACAATCCAATAATTCCAGAAGGGTTTAAAAAAGTAGAAACAGAAACAGCGAGTTGGGAAATAGAAAAAGGCATTCCTAAAGGGTGGAATAATGGACTAGTTATAGAAGATGAAATAGGCAATCAATTTGTATGGGTTCCAGTAGAATCAATACCAAATGTAATAGGTGGAAATATTGAGGAGGATTATATCTTTTATAGAGGACTGAGTTGTAATGAAAAAGAGTTGATACAAATTTTAAAGTATGGTGGATTCTATGTTGGAAGATATGAAGCAGGATTACCACAAGAAATTATAGAAAATACAACAGAATTTAGTAAAAATACTAATAACGTGGAAGGGATACCTACAAGTAAAAAGGGTCAAATAGTTTGGAACTTTATAGATTGGAATATGGCAAAAATCAATGCTCAAAAAATGTATAATAAAAATAATATTAGTAGTGATTTAATTACTTATAATCAATGGGATAAAATCATGTATTGGTTGGATAATTCAGGGTATAATATTAAGGATAGCAGAGATTATGGAAATTATTCAAATGTCAATTTTGTTTTCGATGGAAAATACTCAATTGATTATGGAAAAACTTATGAATATAATAATGAAAAGTCAAAGGTAATATATAATATGATTCTTTCAGCAGGAGCCACTGAAAGAAATAAAACTAATAATATTTATGATTTAGCAGGAAATGTGACAGAGTTTCAAGATTACAGAAGATATATTAATGGTGATTATGGAATAGAAGAAGATTATCGTAGCAGAGGAGGATATTATGACAATGTTGGTACTGGTTATTCTATTTCTAGTGATATGTCAATATCAGAAGCCAATAGTAGACAAGGATTTAGAATTGTTTTGTATCAACAATAATCATTTTCTAATAAATATATTATTAATTTAATATACTTTAATTATTTTAAATGAGTGTCAATATACGAGGCTACTTTTCAGTAGTCTCAATTTTATCTTTCTTTATATTATAAATCTGATGACGGATTAGACAAGATGACAGGTTATATAGACCTATATACAGGTGAAGTATTAGGAGTATATCAAGAAGGAATATAAAAGAAATATAATATGAAAATATAATAAATTCTACAATAGAAAAATTGAATAACAAGAAATAAATATAAAAAAAGCACCTTAGTGCTTTTTTTATATTTTTTTCACTTAAATCCACCTAAATCTATTTTTTATTTTCTTTCAAAATTAACAATTACAATATAAGCATAGAGTATAAATCTCTAAATTTTAAAAAGGAAGAAGGTTTGATAAACATGAACGAAAAAGAAATGTTTAATCAAAAATTAGATCAGATTGGAGGTGGAGAAATATTAGAGGGAATCTCTATACGAGGTACGAATAAAACAAAGATTTTAGAATTTATAAATGCCAATTCAGGATATGAATATAAAATCGACGAAGACGGTTTACTTATCAAAACTTCAAATGAATTAAAAGATAATGCTAATTTAGATATAAAAGCAAAGACATTTTTAGATATAGAATTTGAAGAAAGTCAAGAAAGTAATGCAAAGATATTACTAGCATTTAGTTCTGATAATATGTCAAATGATATTGAAGTATATAGAAATGATGATGAAAGAATTATTATATTGAATCCAAACTCATATATAGTAGATAATAGATTTATAGAAGTCTCAGATTCACATGATGAAAATATAAAAGTAATAAAAGATTTATTATATAATGAAGAATTAACAGACAGATTAATAAAATCTTTTCATGATACTAGATTAATACAGACACGTTCTTCTACTGCTACAGTGGGAACTATGGCACAAAATCAAACTGTATATCATGGTCCACACCTAACTCAGTATGCAACTGTTGGTAGTGTTGATGCTGGAGAGCAAGTATATATTTTATCTAAAGCATTTGGATTTTATCATATTCAGTATATTGTTACAAGTACAGGAAAACAAAAACAAGGATACATTCCTCAAACTTCTATTGAAGATTTTTCAGGTCCTAATCCGGAAGAGGAAAATTATTATGGAGGATATTGTTTTGCTACTACAGAACTTGATGTAAGAACTTGTGATGATTTCAATTTAACAGCTCCTGTAGGAACATTATTTAAACACGAAGGATGCACAATGATTTTCCATTATAACTTTGTAGATGGGGATAGAAGTTACCATGTTGCATATATAGAATATAGTACAAGTTCTGGAACAAAAAGAGGCTATGTATATAATCAATATCTTTCTTTTCCAGTTTCTACTTGTGTAGCAGTAATGAGAGAAAGAGCGGATGTATATGCAGGTCCTAATTCAAACTATGCATCAATAGGTGCTATAGCAGGAAGTGAATTTGTATCTATAATAGCTAAAGAAAGTGATGATATATATGTAGAATATAATACAAGTAGTGGTAGAAAAAGAGGGTATATTAAATATAGTCAGCTTACTCCATATAACAGACCTGCATCATTCCCAGATTTTTATGCTAGTGGAGTAAATGCTTATATTGTAGATGAAAGAGTAGTTGTATATGGTGGACCAAATAGCAATTATACTCAACTAGGAGCTGTCAGAAATGAGGATGTAATATCTTATAATACTAATAATTCTAGTAATTATACTTTCGAGTATACTTGCATTGAATATACAGTATCTTCTACTGGACAGAGAAAAAGAGGTTATGTATTGGCTTCAAAAGTTATAAATGGAAACTTACCAGAAGAAAATAATTCAATTGAATCATTCGACAATTCATATGCTAATTTTGGAAAAAAAATAGTATATGGACAAACTCAAAAAGGACGTGATATGTTTTATTATAAATGTGGTTCTGGAAAAAATCATTTGTTTTTAACTTTTGCATTACATGGTTGGGAAGATGGCACTAAAGCAGATGGAACCGATTACCATGGTGACGGAAATATGCTTTTAAAAGTAGCTAAGAGATTTATGCAAGACTTTTCGACTTTATCATCTGATAGATTAAACTTTATAAAAAATAATTGGTCTATTTATGTTTTCCCAGGAATAAATTTAGATGGTATTATAAATGGAAATAATAATAATGGATTTGGAAGATGTTTATATAACAAATTAGATCCTAATAGAAATTGGGGAGGAAATTTTGTTGCTAATAATACAAGTCCAAGATATAAAACTGCATCTACTTATTTTCAAGCTACAGAATTAACCAATTTAAGGGATTGTCTAAGGAATAATATCGGAACTGGAAAAAATGTATTATTAGATGTTCACGGCTGGGTTAATCAAACTGTAGGAAGTGCTAATTTTGGAAAATATTTCTGGAATAGTATGGGTATTCCATCATCAAGACATAGCTACAGTTATGGACAAGGATATCTGATTGCATGGGCTAAAAACTCACCATCATTAACAGCTACATCTTCAGATTATCCTGGACTAGGTGCAGAAAGTTGTTTAGTTGAATTAACACCTACGACAAACTACAGTAATTCTAATATGCAAAATTATGGGGATAAATTTTTTAATGGAACAATCAATTTATTAGAAAACTATCCAATATCTTCTATTACTCCACCACCAACACCATCTGGGAAAAATGCTGCATTTATTACTGCAATAGAAAAGCTTACTTCTGCTGCACAAGAATATTGTCCAATTGCATTGTTAGATAGAACTCCATATAATAGAAATAGGTTGATTTTACAATATCTTAGAGAACCAGCATATAATGGTGCATTATGGCTTGCAACAACAGAAGCTATTGATTATAATTGGATTAGTTTTGCTGAGGCAAAAACTGGCATAAAAGTAGGAAGTCTAAAAATATATGAAGATATAATAGACGACTACCTTTATGTACAACATTTAGCAGTTGTGGCTGAAACAGCAATGATAAGAGACTTCTCTTCTACTGAATTACCTTACATTTTATTAGCAAGTGCTATGGGAGACTTATTACAATTAGGCGGGACAATTCAAAGAGTATATAATAATAACCATGTAGTATTTACAGTAGAACAAATTAAGAATTTAATCAGATGTGATAGTGATTCTTATGCTCAAAATCTTGGATTTGAAAACGCTAAGCAGACAGGTTTTTCTTTAATGGATTGGTATCAAGATATAGATGGACTAAATATTGGTAAACTATGTAAAACAGATGATTTTTTAAGTGTAGTAAAAGAATATTATAATGGTCTAACAAATAAAAGTAGATTAAACAGATATGGTATGTATGCTTCTAATCTTAATTTGAGTGACCCTACTTCTAGCGGTACAACTAGCGAATTGTACAAACTAGCATATTCATATACATCTGGAAATGTAAAACTAGAAGACTTTTTCAATTTAGAAGTAGTTACATTATTTAAGGCAAAATTTGGAACTTTTGTAACTGCTATGTGGGCTCAACCTCTTGCACAAGCTTTCACAGATAAATTTGTAGAAAGACTATTACAAATAGGTGGAAGTTATTAAAAGTAAAAAGTAGCATTGAAAAATGCTACTTTTTATAGTATAATTTCAAAGGTGATTTGTATGAAAAAAAATATTAAAAGCATAAAAGAAATTTTTATTAATTTAATGTATATATTATCTATATTTTTATTAGTCTATTCTATTTTTACCTTATTTTTAGATTCTTTAGATTCTAGAGAATATGAATTGTCTATATCTTCTAAAAATGAAAAAGAAATACATAATTTGCTCTCAAAGAATTATAAAAATTTAGAATTAGAAAGAATTACAAAATTGAAACTAGAACCATTGTTGGGTGAATCAAGATTATATTTATATTCAAACTTTCATCTCTTAGGTACATATACAATAGGTGAGGGGGACGAAGTTGGAAACTATATGCTAGAACATGGTAACAATCCAAGTGGAAAACATTTACTTTATATTTTGTTATCACTAATTGTAATGTTATCAATAAAAAGTTATAAAAATACAAATATACTAGATAACAGCAACTAATTGCATGTTTTAGAAAATATGCAAAACAATAATCAATAAAATTTGTTAACAAGCTATAGATTATTACAGAACATTTAATTATACAAAATGGCGCAGAATACGGATTTGAATTCTCTTTAGTAAGAAAAGAGGGCGACGTATATATACAATTAGAAAATGGAGAAGCAAATGTACATATAGAAGTTGAAACTGAATAATAAAATAAAGGGGCTGTAAAAAAAGTTTCTTTTTACTTGAATATATATTGATTTTTTAAATAGATTTATGTGCTATCTTATATTACTTTATTTATTTGGACTATTTTAGGATGATTCCAAATTATAATAAAAGTAAAGAATAAAATAATAAAAATAATATTGATATTAAGTATTTTATTTTTATTAACACTATCAAGTTTTATTTTGTTATTTAAGATTTGCCTGTTACATGATAAATGTGAATATGTAATAAATACAGAAAATGGTTACTGATGTAGTAAATATTAACAATGCCATCATTAATCATTATAAATATATAAATTGTTTCGTAAAAGGAACTATAATTATAAATAGCAAATATTTCCAAGAAAGTGATTTGAATTCATTTGTTGGAGATTCTTAAATACAAGATTGTTTTTTATACAATATTAAAACTTTTATAAATTATACATTTAATGTATCTAATTTATAAAAGTTTTTATTTTTCGACAAATTATGACATTTTTCTTAAATAATTTATATTATTATATAATTGTTAATGTTGTACATTAACAATACCTAAATAATTTTAGGTATTAGAAGATTAGGAAAATGTAACTATTAAACACTAACACAAGAAAGGACGATTGCTTATGAGTAAAAAAACAAGTTTACGGAGTATTCTGGCATTAGCTTTAAGCTTAGTAATGCTATTAGCAATTACTCCAATCACAGCATCAGCTAGTTCCCCTTCAATTAGAGGATATTCAACATCTGCTCAAACTGTATATACAGGTCCATCATCTTCATATTATGTATCTGTAGGTAGTATCGGAAATGGCGAAATGGTGTATATTCTAGGAAAAGAACAAGGTTGGTATCATATTGTTTATAATGTTAGCAGTGGAGGACAAAAATCCGGATATGTTCCTATGAATTCAATTCGTGATATTTCTGGTGGAACACCTGTAGAAGATAACTTTTGGGGTGGATATGCTATTTCAAACTCTACACAAACAGTATATAGTTGCGATGACTATTCTACTAAAATAAGTATTGGTAGCATTTCCAGTCAGGAAGGTGTAACTAGATTATATGGTTACAATTCGACTGCTTCAAATGGACAAACTTATTCAGTTTTATTTATTGAATATAGTACTAGTTCAGGAGCAAAAAGAGGTTATGTATTTAATCCAAACTTTTCTTATCCATATAGCAAAACTTGTGTGGGAAGAATGACTATGGGAGTAAATCTCTCATATGGAGTAAGTGGATGCAACTCATTTTCTAACACAACATTTGGAAAAGCTGGATATGTAGGAGAAGGAGAATATGTTTCTGTAATTGCCAAAAATTATGAACGGGATGATGCTATTTATATTGAATATAATACACCAACTGGTCGTAAAAGAGGATACACTCAAGCAAAATATGTTAAGCTATACAACTCTCCAGGTAGTTTTGCTGACATATATTTTTATAAAACCGGAACTATCTATAATACAGGTCATAATACAAAAGTATATGCAGGTCCAAGTAGCACATATCCATCTATAGGCGCAATCTATGATGGCGAGGATACCTATGTAAGCTTAGGATATTCAATAAACGGCTACAGACCAGTTCAGTATAAAGTATCAAATACATCAACTGTAAAAATGGGATATATTTATTTACCATTGAACTAACAAGAAACAATTATCACGTTAATTCCTAATCTTCGGCAAGGTCTCGATATTGAGACCTTGTTTTTTATTTTCGACATTTTTCTTGGGATTTTTCAAAAAAAATACATTATACTACTAAAAATATAAAAGTTTACTCAACAAAATACATATTTTAAAACTATAAAAACTAAAAAGTAATTGTATGACATAAATATGGGATTATTGTCTTATATGAGAAAGGATGATGTTAAAACAACTTAGAAGTACATATTAATGTACAACAACCACAAAAAATGTACTTCTTGTACATGGAGTGGTTATGTTGAAGAATAAAATAGAGTTTTATATAAAAAAAAGGGATATTCATATTAAAAATTTAAATATGTATATCTCCTTTTTATCTAAAAATATCATCCATTTCAAATTTATAAGAGGTCCTCCATAAAAATTACATTCAAAAATTAATTTTTATGGAGGGTATACAAATGAATGACTTACCTAAAAGAAGAAAGGACAAATATAATCCATATAGTTTTAAAAAAATGGATATAGATGATAAATATATAATAAGTTTTACAAACAATAATAATGAAATAGAATTAGAAATTTCCAAAGAATTATATTCTGTATTTAATAATTTTGAATTAAGTGATTTATCTATAATGAATGAATTTGACAGACATATAGAACATTCTAAACTCAACGAAAATACTTTAAATAAGAGGATCTTTAATGTAGAAAGAGGAGTAGAAGATATTGTTATTAACAAAATTGAAAAACAAAAATTACATATAGCTATTGATTCGTTACCTTTAAAACAAAAAAATAGGATACAGAAATATTTTTTTGAAAATTTAACTCAAAAAGAAATAGCAAAAATAGAAAATTGTTCAATAAGGGCTATTCAATATAGTATTGAGTGTGCCTTAAAAAATTTAAAAAATTTTTTAAATTAGACTTCGTAAAATAATTAATAAGTGAGGAAACAAGTGAGAGTATATTATTCTCACTTGTTGTTTTTTTGAGAGGGGGGATTTTTTTGAATATTAATAAAACTTTAGAAAGGATAGAAAACAATCAATATAATATACAAGATGTACTAAATTGTTGTTGTATAAGTATAGAACAACTAAAAAACTCAAATAAAATATGTAATATAAAAAACTTTTTAACATATTTAACTCTAAATTTAGATAATACAGATCAATTGTTAACAAAATATAAACTTTATTATACAAACTTCGATTGGCATTTTACAGTAGAACACATTGTCATTTATTCTATCTTGGTATTCTTTGACTTAAAAAATATTAATATAACTGAAAAAAGATTTTTAATACAGTTTAAAAAAGAACTACAATTGTATTCAATATTTAATGCCAAAAAAAGATTAGAATATTTGATAGATAATAAAATCATAAATTTATAAAGGACGGTGTATTTAATGAAAAAAGGAATAGATATATCTTCACACAATGGTACAATCGATATGAAAAAAGTTAAAGAAAATGGAATCGAATTTATAATATTAAGATTAGGGTATGGAAAGCATAAAAGCCAAATAGATACAAAATTCTATGAAAATTACTATAAATCTTTGGACTTAAATATTCCTATTGGAATATATTTATATTCTTATGCTCTTAATTGTGATGATGCACTTCAAGAAGCAAAATTAGTTATAAATGAAATTAATAATTTAAAAATTGAATATCCTGTTTTTTTGGATATGGAAGACGCAGATAGTTATAAATCTAGAAATAAGATTGATAATTCAACTTGTATAGATATTTGTGAGACTTTCTGCAAATTTGTAGAAGAACAAGGATATTATGCTGGAATTTATGCTAATTTAGATTGGTTAAATAATAAGATAAACGATAAAAAGTTAGATAGATTTGATAAATGGGTTGCACAATGGAATGACAGTTGTTCCTATAAAGGAGATTATGGAATGTGGCAATATTCATCAAAGGGAAGTATCTTAGGAATTTCTGGATTTGTAGATTTAAATTACTCATTAAAAGATTATCCAACAATAATAAAAAATGCCAAATTAAACAGATTAAATTTAGATAAAACAACTTATGTAGTTCAACCTGGAGATAATTTGACTACAATAGCACAAAAATTTAATACAAATTGGGAAGCTATTTATCAGAAAAATAAAAATATTATAGGTATTAATCCAAATATTATAAAAGTAGGACAAGTACTAATTATTAAGGAGGAAAAATAATGGAAGATAGAAAAATTAAAGACTTCATTTCAAAAGAATTATCAAATTTTGAATTTAAAAGATATTCTAAAGGATTTAAATATTTAAGTGAAGCGATTTTATTATGCATTAAAGATATTAATTTGCTAGATAATTTAAGTAAAAATGTTTTTCCTAAAATTGCAACAAAATATAATGAAAAATCCTTATATAATGTTAAATGGTGTATAGATCAAGTTATTAAAACAATGTACAATAATACAGAAATAAGTACATTATGCAATTATTTTGGAATTGAAGAAAATATAAAACCGAGCTTAAAATTCATCATTTATACTATCGTGTGCAAGTATAATAGAAAATATTGTTAAAGAAACTGAGTGAAATAAAAGAAAAAGTATCTTTATTTCACTCAATTTCTTTAATAGCTTCTACTATTTTAAATAACGCAGTAATTTGACTAGGAGATAAATCACAAATTTCTTCTGCTAATTCAATTTTTCTTTTTAAAGAGGAATTAGTTATGAAATTTTTATATAATTCATTTGGAGTTATTTCCAATAAATTCATAAGAGCAATATCAGTTTGTTTACTTGTCCCATCTTTTCCTGT
>OGMB01000585.1_pt1 | contig 19374 bp, 16 predicted proteins | sample 1573001 | NCBI WGS metagenome assembly OGMB01 (sample SAMEA2581921, study PRJEB24529) | metagenome | biome: Human gut stool | place: China | collected 2011
CAGTTTTCCTTGCCCAGCATCGGGGCATTTTTCAGCAGCCTCGTCTCGCGTCGGGCATTTTTCAGCAGCCTCGTCCCGCGTCGGGCTAATTTTCAGCAGCCTCGTCTCCATTAGAGCGTAATGCTTTGGCACAACAGTTCTTTACCCCCACATATCTCAAAATTGCTCGTCGCGGAATGTAGAGGCCGGCAACCCTGCGTCATTTACAAGATTGGCGCGTGTGAAAGGTTGCCAACCATAGCGCACTGCTTTGATTTGTTTCACCTCGGGGCAGTTTAGCACGATGCACTCCTCGCCCTGTGGCTTGGCCTCGGCCTTGTGGTAGATGCCATCGGCACCGGCAACTTCAAACCCCATGAGTGTAGTGCCGTTGGCGGGGTGCATATTTTCGGCATCGGCAAAGCGCAGTGTGGCCTGGCTGCCGTTGGCTGTAAACGACAGATAGCGTGGGCCGCTGCCGGTAAGGTGGTAGTTGTAGGTGTGGCAGAGTGCAGACAATGCCAGGCGCTGTGCCACTTCAAATTTGCGTGTGGGGTGCACATCGAGCGAATCGCCCAAGTCGGAACTTACCGCCATGTAGGTGTGGGGCAGGGTTTCGGACATGCGGCGCTGACTGTCGCGGAAGTGTGGCCACGAGGGGCGTGTGCCAATTGATGAGAGTTGCACGAAGTAGAAGGGGAGGTCGGTGCGGCTGAAAAATTTGCGCCAGCTCTTTTCCAACAATGGGAAAAGGCGTTCGTGCACCTCTACATTGTCGGCGTTCGACTCGCCCTGGTACCATAATACACCGCGCAGCCCGTAGCCTTGCAGTGGCAATATGCCACTCTCAAACAAATAGGCCGGCTCGTAGGGGTGACGCTGCAGTGCAGATGTTGCCTTGCGCGTGTTGGTAGTGGCGCGTTCGCGCACCCAGCGCATAATGTTGTCGTTCTGTTTCCAGTTGCGCAATATGGCAGGGAAATCCTCCTCGAGTGTGCTGCGGTCAATCCAGTCCTCGCAGCCCGAACCGCCCACCGCATTCGAGATAATGCCCACATGGCACCCCAGGTTGTAGGCCAATATGCGTCCGTAGTTGTAGGCTATTGACGAGAAATTGCGCACAAGTTGTGCGTTGGAGCGTTCCCAATGTCCTGGTTGTATGTAAAGCAGTTTGTTAACAGAGTCAAGCCGTGCAGAGTCCCAAACCATGTCGTGGGTGGGTATGATGCTTGGCATGTTGTACAGGTGCAGAAGCGAGCAAGTGTCGGCGGCGGCCAGATCGGCTTTGGCCGTGCTTGTGCGGGGTACGACAAGCTCCATATTTGATTGTCCGGAGCAGAGCCATACCTCGCCCACCCAAACATCATTGAATGTGTGCTTGCCGCTTGTGGCTTTGATGCTGAGGGTGTAGGGGCCGCCAGCTTGTTCGGCAGGCAGTGAGACGGCCCATTTGCCAAACTGGTTGGCTATGGCCTCGGCTTTTGTGCCATGAAAGTTGATGCTGATGTGTTCGCCAGCATTGGCGGTGCCTTGCAGATTGATGGGCTGCTGGCGTTGAATGACCATACCGTTGCCGTAGGTGGGGGGCAGTTGCAGTCCGCCATAGTTGCCGGTGATGCCGCTGTAAACGGTGCGGGCCAGAATGTGGGCACCTTCGGGGTCGGGGTGTAAGGCGTCGGGAAATAGGTTGGGAAATTTGTGCAGGGGGGTGTAAAGGTCGATGAGCCCTACATTATAGGTGTTGGCAATTTGGCGTATGCGTTGCTGAATATAGCTGTGCCACAACCTGGTGCCGCTGTCAAAGCGAGGGTGGTCGTGAAAGATGGGCGTCATCAGACATATCCATATTTTGGCTTTGGGGTTGGCCACACGGAAGGAGTCAATCAGGGCACGGTAGTCTGACACGAAGTCATCGCCATGCTGAGGCCAATCGCGTGGGTCGGTATCGTTGAGACCAAGGTGGATTACCACCATGTCGGGTTTGAAGGCCAAGGCGTCTTTGAACTCGGGCAACTGCATGTAGGGGTTATGCCCTTTGTTGAGCAGCGTGGCGCCACTGTGCCCAAAGTTGCGCACATCGTAGCCGTTGCCCAACATCTGTTGCAGGCGCACGGGGTAGGCTTGCGTTTTACGGTCGGGCAGTTTGTAGCCAAATGTCACACTGTTGCCCACACAGGCCACCTTGATGGGCGTGCGGCTGAACAGCGGTAGTGAAATAAAAAGTAGTAGTAAGGAAAGAAGTGGGTTTTTCATACGTCTGTGATATTTTAAGGGGTTGACGGGTTGACTGGTTGACGAGTTAACGGGTAAGTTTGCCCTATATGTCTATTGTGCTAAAGATTGTATGAGTTTGACAAACTTGCCCGTCAACCTGTTAACCTGTCACCCCGTCAACCTGTTTACAATTCGCACAGAAATGGTACGAGCAGTGGCACGCTCATGTCAATTAGCATGCCGTGGAAAAGGGCTATTGGCACCATATCCTTGCCACAAGTGCGGGTTATGGCAGGCAGACATACGTCGACCGAGGTAACACCCGCAGCAGTCACTGTGGCAAGCGGCCCGAATATTTTGTGAATGAGCGGGGCGCAGATGAGAGCTATCATTTCGCGACAGATATTGGCCAACAGTGCAATGGTGCCCAGTTCCGCTGCTACTTGCTGGCCAAGGGTGGGCACTTTGAGCTGTGTGATGAGTATGGACGAGAGTGAATAGTAGCCCATGCCGCTGCCCACAGCCATGCAGTCTGTCACGTGCCATTGCACGAGTGCCACACTAATGATGGCCGAGAACAACAGGGTGCCGCTGATGGTGGCCAGTGGCAACAGCAGCATTTTGGGCTTGAAGTTGCGCAATATGGCTTTGAGATTGGGACTACAACCTACGCTCAGTCCCACTTGGAACATGAGGGCATAGAGTATCATCATCGACACGTTGTGAAGGTCCCAGTTTGGGGCGTATATGTCGCCAATGATGCACCCCAGCACAAACATCATAATTACGATAATGCTTTGTTTCATGCGGCGCGTTCCTCCTGTTTTGACTTTAAGACATATTTGTATAGCGCCCAGCCGCCAATGGCGCTTCCCAATATGCTGGCAAGGCTGATGAGTAGTGCCTGGCTGCCGTAGCTCCACAGGTTGCTGACGATGAGGCGGTTTTCGCCCACGGAGAGTCCGAGTACAAAGAGCATGAAGCAAATGGTGATGGTAATGGTGCTGTTGACGTGTTGCAATCCTTTCCAACGTCGTAGCCCAAATCCGGCTACGACGCCGCAAAGGGCTATCATTATGATTGAAAACATACGTTTGTTAATGTGTTGTGCTAATGTGCTAATGTGGTGCTCGCTATTTGTACCGCATCCACTTAATCATCTCCTTGATGCTTGGCTTTTTACCGTACATCAAGATGCCGACGCGGTAAATGCGTGCGCTGCACCAGATAAAGAACAACGCCGTGGCGTAGAGAATGACGAGCGAAAGTACCTCCTCCCAAAGTGGCACGTTGAAGGGTATGCGCACCATCATGACGATGGGCGAGGTAAGGGGGAATAATGACGCCCAGAATGCCAGGGGACCATTGGTGTTTTCGGCTGAACCCATGGCGGCGTACAAGCCAAATACCATGATGAGGACAATGGGCATCATGAACTGTGATGAGTCCTCTTGCTCATTGACCGATGCGCCAATGGCGGCAAAGAATGAGGCATAGAGCAGATAGCCGCCAATGAAGTAGAGAACAAAGCAAACTCCCAATTCGGCGTATGGCAGATTGAGCAGTGCTGTGAGCATCTCTTGTGTCTCGGTTGGCGCGGCACTCATGGCTTGTGCTGACGGTGTGGCCATGGCCATGCTCGATGTTTGCATCATGTCGGCATTTGACACACCAAAGGCCATGCTGGCACCTGTGAGAATGACAACCAACATGACGCCCCAAATGGCGAGTTGTACAAAGCCGACGAGTGAGATGCCTACAATCTTGCCCATCATGAGCTGGAAGGGCTTGACACTCGACACCATCAGTTCGACAATGCGGTTGGTTTTCTCCTCCATCACACTCTGCATGACCATGCCGCCATACGACATGACGAACATGTAGATGAGGAATGTGAATACAAAGCCGGCTGCAATGGCAAAGGCAGTGTTTGACGATGAGGTGTCGCCATCAGCATTGCGCTTCATGGTGCTGATGGTGATTTGACTCTGCACATCGTCGATGATTTTGTCGAGGCCGGTGATGCCTGTGGCTTCGAGCTTGTCGTGGCGCACTTGCTCGTTGATGACATTCTCAACATACGACAACAAGCCAGCTGGCACCTCGTTGCGAGAGTAGATGGTGGCAGCTTTGGGGTTGGTGGCCAAATCGGCACGTATGTCAACCACCGCCTCGTAGCTGGTGGTGTCGGCATATAGCGCGCGGTCGTCGGCATTGGCTATGGGTACGAAACGGTAGGTTTGGTCGTCCTTGAAGAGTCCCACATATTTGCCCGTTTTGTCGGCCACGGCCACGGTCTTTTGATTGTTGTCCTTGATGCTTGCCAGCCAAATTGGCACAAATACCAATGCTGCGAATATGAAGGGCATGAGTATGGTGAGAATGACGAAAGACTTTTTCTTGACGCGCGTCATAAACTCACGCTGTACAACGAGTAGAAACTTATTCATGATGGACGGGAGGTGTGGCGGGTTGAACGGTCTGTAAAAATATCTCTTGCATTGTGGGCATTTGCTCGCTGATGGAGCGCGGGCTGATTTGTGCGGCCACGGCAGCAAACAGTTGGCTGTTGTCGGCATCGGCGGTCTTGCTCAGTGTGTAGTGGTGCAGACCGGCGTGCTGTGTGTGCGCGTTGATGGTGAAGATGTTGGGCGTGTTGTGAAGTGTGGCGTCGCATGAGGTGACTTCGTACACCCCTGTGCGGAAACGCTCCTTGATGCTGTGTACATCGCCCGACAACACTACTTGTGAGTGATTGATCAAGGCTATTTCGTCGCACACCTCTTCGACCGAGGCCATGTTGTGTGTGCTGAATATGACGGTATGTCCTTTGTCGCGCAGAGCCAATATCTCATTTTTGAGCATTTCGGCATTTACGGGGTCGAAGCCCGAGAATGGTTCGTCGAATATGAGCAATGGCGGCTCGTGCAGCACGGTAATGATAAATTGCACTTTTTGCTGCATGCCCTTTGACAGCTCTTCGAGCTTTTTGTTCCACCACGGCATGATGCCGAATTTCTCGAACCATGTTTTGAGGCGTACTATGGCTTCGCTCTTAGGTAAGCCTTTGAGCTGGGCCAGATAGATGGCTTGCTCGCCGACTTTCATCTTTTTGTAAAGGCCGCGTTCCTCGGGCAGGTAGCCAATGCGCATAACGTCATCGGCACTGAAGGTGTGGCCGTCAAACAGCACCTCGCCGCTGTCGGGGGCTGTGATGCGGTTGATAATGCGTATAAGAGTTGTCTTGCCCGCACCATTGGGGCCTAACAGTCCGAACACTTTGCCGCGTGGCACCCTGATGCTCACATCGTTGAGGGCGGTGTGGGCAGCATAGCGTTTGACAATGTGGTTGGCTTGCAGAAAGAAGTCGTTCATGTTTGTGTGAGTGTATGGGGGTGATCGGTTGACTGGTTAACAAGTCGACGGGTTGACGGGTATGTTAGTCGGATATTTACAATATATTCTTTCCGACCTTTAGCACAATATGACAGGCCAGAACAAACTTACCTGTCAACCTGTTAACCCGTCAACCTGTCAACTTGTAACCCCGAGTCCTGTTATTTACTGATTGGGGTGACGGTATAACCGGCGTCCTTGAGTAGTTGTAGCAAACCGCGTGGCCCTGGCAGGTGGGCTGCGCCTACGGCAACCAGTGTGCTGCGCTGTGACATGATATTGGGTAGCGCTTTGGCCCAGTTGGCATTGCGTGTGTAAATCAGTGCGTTCTCCTCGGCAGGCGTCATGTCGCAAGTGTTGTGCAATTTCTCCTCGTAGATTTGTTGTATCGCATTCATGTCCTCGGCATAAAACGCCTTGATGGTGCGTTTGAGCAATTCGGTTTGGTAGTCGTAGTTGTCTACCAGACACATGAGCTGCTCAATCTGTCGTGGCATGGGTGCGCTGAACAGCACTTTCATTTGATAGTCGAGCGTTTCGAGTCCGCCTACCGCCTTGTTCTGCTTTTTCGCTTCGTTTTGGAAATAGGTGTCGAACTGTTCGTTGGGATTAAAGCCCCCTTCCAGCTTCATGCACATCAGCACTTGAAATTGTGTGTTGAGAGCGGCCGGAGTCATCTGTTTCATGGGTGCAAGAAGCGGATTGCTGAAGTCTGCGCCCAGAAACTTCGTCATAAAAGCATTGAGCCTTGCCAGTTGGTCGGCAGTAAGCAGACTGTCGAGTGTTTGGCCTTGTGGCAGCATCATGGTGCTTTGCATGCCCTGCATGGCTTGTGTGTCGAGTTGGCTCATGTTGAGTTCGCCATACACCTGCTCGCAGGCATTGAGGGCGTCGTGCAACCCTTTGACGGAGTTGGCAAAACTGGTGTTGGCAAGGTGGTACGTGCCCATTATGTATGATGGTTTGGCAAGGTCGTTGCCGGTAACCTTCCATAGTAGTTGTGCCTGAACGTTGACAAAAGCTGCCAGGCAGGCCATCAGTGCGATGAGTGTGCGTTTCATGTCTATGTTTGTTCGTTATATAAGATAGGCTGCGGTTCGGCATAACACTCAAACAAGTTTGGTGTTCTGCACTCACCTTGCACTATCGTTACCGTTTATTGATTTTGCTGTGTGGAAGGTCAGTTGATGGTTTCGCCTTCCATAAAATTCTCCATGAACATGTGTTCGCCATCAAACACGGCGTATGAGAATAGTGTAATCCAATCGCCAAGAATGAGCAGACGGCTTGTTCGTGAGAGCATGAGGTCGAGCTCGATGTGGCGGTGACCAAACACGAAATAGTTGATGTCGGGGTGGGTTTTGAGGTAGTCTTTGGCAAATAGAACCAATGACTCGTTGTTTTCGCCTTGGTAGGGTGGCTCTTTTCCGTCCTCGCGTTTTAGGCGTGAGCGTCGTGCCCATTCCAAGCCAAAGGCCATGCCCCAGCGTGGGTGCAGGGCCGAGAACAAGCGCTGGCATGTGGCATTGTGAAAGATGGCACGCAGAAGCTTGAACTTCTTGTCGTCTGTGCCCAGTCCGTCGCCGTGTGACAGATAAAATGTTTGTCCGTGCAGTTCAACCACCTCGCTGTGGGGGTGAAGTATCATGCCGCATTCTTTTTCAAAATAGTCGTGCTGCCACAAGTCGTGGTTGCCATAAAAGAAGTGCACCTCCACACCAAGGTCGGTCAGTTCGCTGATTTTTCCTAACAAGCGTGTGTAGCCCTTGGGTACGGCGGTTTTGTATTCGTACCAAAAGTCGAAGATGTCGCCCAACAGGTAGACGGCCTCGGCCTTGTGCTTGATGCTGTCGAGGAAATTGACCAACCGGCGCTCCTGCATGCGTGGGTGTGCAATGGCCAGACTGCCCAGATGTGCGTCTGACAAGAAGTAGATGTTATGTGGTTTCGTGTCGTTGCTCATAAGTAAAAATCAGGTTGGAAAAACAAAAGCGTGCCCTGGGGGGTTACATAAACCCTAACTCGAGTTTGGCCTCTTCGGTCATCATGTCCTTGTCCCATTCGGGCTCGAACACCAAATTTACCTTGGCGTCTTTGATGCCTGTTATGCCATCGAGCTTGGTGCGCACGTCCTCCACAATAAAGTCGGCTGCGGGGCAGTTGGGGGCGGTGAGTGTCATGTCAAGCTCGAGTATGCCGTCGTCGTGCAGGTCGATACGGTATATCAGGCCCAGATTGTAGATGTCGACGGGAATTTCGGGGTCGTAAACCGTTTTGAGCACTTCGACAATGCGCTCCTCTATTTTAAGCTTTTCTTCGGGTGTCATATTTTGTGTAGTTGTGTCGTTAATGCGTTGGCGGAATTAGTAAACAAGTTGACAAGTTAACTTGTAAACTTGTTACCCTGTTAACCAGGAGTTCCACCAGCGGGTGTCGTTATGTTTGTTCAGTTCAGTCTAAAGGCGTCCCTCGTCCTGGTAACTATAATAGCCATCGTTGGTCACAATAACGTGGTCGATGAGCGTAATGTCCAGCAGTTTGGCAGCCTGTTTTACCTTGTCGGTCAGTCGGTCATCTTCGCGGCTGGGGCGTAAATTGCCCGAGGGGTGATTGTGGGCAAGGGCGATGTTAGTGGCATTGGCCAGAAGTGCCTCTTTCAACACCATGCGTATGTCAACCACAGTGCCTGTTATGCCGCCGCGGCTCATTAAGCGTGAGCCTAATATTTGCAACCGTTGGTTGAGCAACAGTATGTGACTCTCCTCGTGTGGCAGGTCGCACATGATAGGGCGCATATAGGCGTAGATGTCGTTGGCGCTGTTAACAATCTTCCGTTGGTCGGGTTCGGCAGCCCGCCGTTTGCCCACCTCGCATGCTGCCAGTATGGTAATGGCTTTGGCTGGCCCTACGCCTTTGTATTGGCACAATTCGGCAATGGACTTGCGGCCGAGCAGTGTGAGGCTTCCGTTGCAGTCGCCCAAAATGCGTTGCATCAGTGTTACGGCATTCTCGTCTGTATTGCCCGACCCTATGAGTATGGCCAATAGTTCGGAGGTGGAGAGCGCTGAAGCGCCTTGTGCCTCGAACTTTTCGCGTGGCCGGTCGTCAAGGGCCAAATCGGTGATGTTGAGCTTTGCCATGAAGTGGGGTAGAAGTGTGTGAAAGAGATATTTATGCGGCGAAGAAGGCTCGAAACATGATGGAGCCTATTATTAAAAATGCGGCCTTTTCCTGCGTTGCCTGTTGCTGCTGGCTATGCAGGTTTGAGCCTCCTGCTTGATAAATATCTATTTGTAGAAGTTGTTTCGGAATGCGTCAAACTCGCCTTTGCCCAACACGCAGCGGCGCCACCATGCGCGCCAAAAGCCGGATCCGTAGCCCCAAAGTTGGATAAAGGAAGCTGCCACGGCACGAACCCCTACGCCAAAACTGCGTTCTGCGCGTGTGGCATCGGCGCAAATGATGATGGCAAACAGTGCAAAGGGCAGCAGCATGACCCACCAATGTGGACAGCCACAAATGGCTGCGATGACTGCCAGCACAATGAGCAGGGCACAACCGGCTGTGAATATGGCCGGCAGGGTGTGTACCAGTTTGAGTGTGCCGGGGTGGCGTTTTGACAGATTGATGCGTGCGATGCCCGAGTTGTGTACTTGCTTGAAAAACTTTTTCAGGTCTGTGCGGCGCTTGTGCCACACCCATGCCTCGGGGAACAGACGGCAACTGTGGCCGCCCTCGAATATGCGGGTGGAGAAGTCAATGTCCTCGCCAAAACGCATCTCGCTAAAGCCGTTGAGCGCATTGTATACCTCGCGGCGCACGCCCATGTTGAATGAGCGCGGGTAGAATTTGTCCATCTTCTTTTTGCCACCGCGTATGCCGCCTGTGGTAAAGAACGACGTCATGGCGTAATTGATGGCTTTTTGTGTGGGGCTGAAATCCTTGTGGGCACGGTCGGGACCGCCAAAGGCATCGCATGGGTTGGCAGTGAGCTCGGCATCGACTGCGGCCAGATAGCCGGGGGGCAGCACCACGTCGGAGTCGAGTATCAGTACATATTCACCCGTGGCGCGTTGCACGCCATAGTTGCGTGTCTGTCCTGGGCCAGAGTTGGGCTTGTTATAATAATGTATGGCCAGTTGGCTGGCATAGCGTGCCACCACGTCTTGACAGGGCAGGGTAGACCCGTCCTCTACCACCAACACATCAAAATCTTTCAGCGTTTGTGTGGTAAGGCTTTGCAAAAGTTCGTCCACCTCGTTGGGGCGGTTGAATACGGGTATGATAAATGAGTACTTCATGTAGGCAAAGGTAATAAAATTAAAGGTATAATATGTACTTTTGTCTGGTAAATGTCACCATGCCTCCTCCTACAGTGTCCGGTTGTGCGTCTGCTTCTCGACCGCCTTGTTGTAAATTGCTCCAGCCATGTTGGGTGATGGTGATAGTGATGGAGATAGATATTGCGGGCCATTTTAAGTGACGTAAAGAAGTGCTTTATCAAAAAAAAGTCGTAATTTTGCCGTCAAAATCATAAGATAAAACGAAATACAACATTTACTCCAATGATTAAATCACAAGACATCAAGAAGGGTACTTGCATTCGCCTTGACGGCAAGCTCTACTTCTGCATCGATTTTCTTCATGTAAAGCCCGGTAAGGGTAACACCATTATGCGCACCACTTTGAAGGACGTAGTGTCAGGCCGTGTGCTTGAGCGTCGTTTCAACATTGGTGAAGCTCTTGAGGACGTGCGCGTAGAGCGTCGCCCCTACCAATACTCATACGCTGAGGGCGATCAGTACCACTTCCTCAATCAGGAGACTTGGGACGATGTAATCATCGAGAAGGACCTTATCACAGGTGTGGACTTTATGAAGGAAGGTGATGTATGCGAAGTTGTAAGCGATGCTTCAACTGAAACTATCCTTTTCGCCGAAATGCCTGTTAAGACTCATCTCAAGATTACATACACTGAGCCGGGCTTGAAGGGTGATACTGCAACCAACGCTACTAAGCCTGCAACGCTTGAAACAGGTGTTGAGGTGCGTGTGCCTCTCTTCATCAACGAAGGCGAAACTATCGAAGTTGATACGCGCGACGGTTCATACCTTAACCGCGTTAAAGCATAAGACTAACAACAGACAGCAGGGTGGCATGAAGCGCTCTGCTGTTGTTTTTTATCTTTACCCCACAACGAGGCAACCTCTGACTGATGCGATATTGCATCTGTCAGAGGTTGCCTCGTTGTGGGGTTATAAGATAGGGCGTTCAAAATTGGTATCAAAGACAAGACCGTCTTTAGGGGATTTTATTCATTGTTGTTGCTTCTATATAACAAAGTTCAAATATCATCTTTGTTATTATCTCAACTTGTTTGCCCTTCTGGCAAAGGGAACTGTCTGGTAAAACGTAACCATGCGAACGGACCCAAGCACCAAACGCTACCAACAAACGCAAGCACAAAACGCAAGCTCTAATGGGGGCGACGCGTCTCGCGTCGGGCATGAAGGCAAAGGTTCGCAAACGGGGGCATATTTAGTGCTGTCTGTGAGCTTTTGCTTTCATGCCCGACGCGGGACGCGTCGCCCCCATTAGAGCTTGCGTTTGTTGGTAGTGTTTTGTGCTTGCGTTTAGTGCTTGCAGGGCCTTTACTATACTACCAAAACTTTACATGCAGAGTATCTTACATCTTACACTAACGCACTACAACTTACTGATTATCAACATGTTACTCAGTGTAAGATGCTACAAATTCCACCTACACGCATCCTACACAACCTACATGCTGCCACACGGCACAAGCACGGGAGGGCGATATCACAACATAGGGGAGCAGAAAAGTCTGTTGCTCCGACAGATTTCTCTGCGTTCCTATGGCGTAAAACCCACCGCATACGTCCAAAACGACTGCAAGACAACGGGGAGGGGTGTGTAAGATGTATGCAGGGGAGTGTAAGATACTTTGAAATCATCTTACACTCTTGAAACCTCTGTATATCAACTTGTTACGTGCGAAAAGTGTAAGATGGCAGTAAAAACACACGATCTCTTTTACAAGAGGGATGACGGGCAAGGGGGCAAATATTTGTGTACAAATTGTACACTTTTTTTGTTGGGTGCAATGCCTCGGTGTTACCTTTGCAGCACTTTACTTTTATACCAAATCAAATTGTATTGACTACCATGAAGCGAATGCTTAACAGAATGCTGCGCTATGCTGATGCCATTGTGAAACGTGTCATTGACAAACTGATAGACGCTATCGGACATAGCCCGGAACCACAAACTAAAAACACTGAAACACCCCAGCCGCAAAAACGCATGGGCAACGGCACGGACTGCGCACCGCAAACAGCTGTCAACCCCACAAGCTGCGGGTTGACAGAACTGGCCATTACGCTTATGGGCGAACTGTGTGACATTCGCTATAATGTGCTTGACCGCACGCCCGAAGTGCAACGGCGCAACCAGGCGAACAGCCCTTAAAAGCGCCAAAGTAGGAAGATATATATATACCCAATAATTGCTGTTCAGTAAAACTCCAAAGCACATTGTAATGCTTTTGCCCTTACAGGTAGGGTGTTCAAAATCGGCATCAAAAATGAGACTGGTTTTGTTGCATAAAACACAAGCACTAATGGGGGCGACGCGTCTCGCGTCGGGATAGAGAAAGGAGGGATGATACGAACTCTACTAAATAATAGCTGTATCTTTTCCGACGCGAGACGCGTCGCCCCCATTAGAGGTAGCGTTTGGTGCTTGAGTCCGTTCGCATGTTTACTTTTCGCCGAATAGCAACAACAACGAATAGTATTCCCAAAAACGGTCTTGTTTTTGATGCCAATTTTGAACACCCTAGGTTAAAGGGTTAAAAAGTCGCCTTTAATTATAGGGAAGTGATCCGAAAGTAACGGTAATCTTTTAACCCCCTAACCTTCTAACCCCCTAACCCTTTCCCCCTCCTAACCTTGTCGTTTGACATCAATGACTTGGCCAGTGTAGTCGGCCATGAGGCAGCGCACTGTGGCGTCGGCCACTACCTCAGACTTGAGCAGCGTATCGTCGGGCTCCACGCCAAAGTTCTTGACGCGCATGGGGGTTTTGGTGCGCTCAGGATTGATGCAGTTGACACGAATGCCAACCGACTCCCACTCCTGTGCAATGGCCTGTACAAAGTTGACAATGGCAGCCTTGGTTGACGAATAAATGCTGTAGAAAGCCCGGCCGCGGGTGTAGCTGCTCGAGGTGAAGAAGATGAGCTGCCCTTGCGTTTGCTTGAGGTAATTGTATGCCTCGAGCGCCACATTGACGGTGCCCATATAGTTGGTTTGTACCGCAGCTTGAATGATACTGTAGTCCATGGAGCAAAGCGGCTCCTTGTTCAGCACCCCGGCGGTGTTGATAACATAATCAATTTTGCCCTCCTTGTCGGCCACCTCCTTGAGCGCACGTGCCACGTCGCGGCGGTTGCCCACGTCGGTGCCAGTGAGGGAACGCGAAAAGCTGTACACCTTGGCACCAGCGTTGCGCAGTTCGGTGGCAATATCCTTGCCTATGCCGTATGAGCCGCCAAACACTACTGCCACGCGGCCGCCAAAATGCTCCTTTCCAGGCACATCAGGCGCCTGTGAACCGCGGAGCTGGAACAGTTTGTCGAGCAAGAAGGTGTCCTCCTTGTAGGTAAGTTTCATGTTGCTCTCTTCGCCTGCAACAAGGTGTACGGGCACCTCGGGCATGTACTTGACCACCACGCCGCAGTCGTCGGTCACCTTAAAGTCGGGGTCGTTGAAGGCGCGCTTGTAGGCTTCCGAAATTACCGAGAGGCGGAAGGCCTGCGGTGTCTGGCCGCGCTGCAGCCGTGAGCGGTCGGGAATGGCTGCAATGTGGTCGCCGTCGGCCTCAATAATGGTGTCGACAGCGGGCACGGTGACGTCGATGGCCTGATAAGTGTTCAAGGCTTCGCACACGTTGTCGATGATGCGCTGCGACACCAATGGGCGCACGGCATCGTGGAACACGAGGTTGACCTCCTCGCCGCCCTCGTAGGCATGAATGGCTGAAAGGCTCGAGTCGTAGCGCTCCTTGCCTCCCTTCAATATCTTTTTCACTTTTTTCCACCCGTTGCGCAGCACGATGTTTTCAACATCGGGCACGTAAACGGGGTTCGACACAATGGCAATCTCGTCGATGTGAGGGTTGCGCTCAAAGGTGTCGATGGTGTGTTCGATGACCATCTTGCCGGCCACCTTGAAAAACTGCTTGGGTGTGCTCAGGCCCAGACGGCTGCCAACGCCGCCGGCCAGCACAATGGCTATGTTGCGAATCATATAAGAGAAGAGTGTTGCTATTTTACTAAGCAGGTGTTTGTAGCCTGCTTATTTTTCGAGTTTGAATAGATCGTTGCCGTAGGCCGAAATCAGCGGATAGAAAAATCCGCGAATGCGCCCTTTCAGTCCCCGTGGCCTGCCGGGGTAGATACGGTCGTAGTATTTGGCGCAGATGAGGCACAGCTCCAGCACGGCAAACGGACAGCGGCGCAGCATGAGACGCGCTATGCGTGCCGGCACGGGGTGCTTGCGGCGGTCGATGTACTGTGCAAGGTAGGTGTAGAAGAAGCGGTAGTTGCGTTTGCGCTGCAAGTGCAGCCTGTGCAGTGTGCCCCATGCATAGGGTTGCCATGTGGGGTGTGGTACAGCCTCGTAAAAGCCTTTGCGATAGACGTGCGTGGTGGCCGAACCATCGTAGTGGCGGTGCCAGTTGAGCGCTTCGTCCACCTTGACCAAGCCGTGCCCCATCTGGGCGTGTATACTGAGCCACCAGTCATAGTATATGTCGTAATTCCACAGTTTGATGCCTTTGACAAAGTCAGTGCGCAGCAGCATGCTGTGTCCTGGTGTGCAGTCGTAAAAGAGCATGTGTTCGAAGTCGGTGCGCGGTGACACATAGTTGTGCAGTGGCAGTGTGTAGTGCAGGTCTGTGTAGTAATCGGAAAAACACAAGTCAGCGTTGCCTATGGCTGCTACTTGCTTGCTTATTTTCTGTGGAAACCAAATGTCGTCCTGGTCGCTGATGGCCACGTATTCTCCTGTGGCACGCAGCAGGGCAGTGTGAAAGTTGCGGTTGAACCCCAGTTGTTCGTCGTTGCGGAACAGTTTGAACAGGCCCGGGTGCGCCTTGGCATAGGTTTGCAATATGTCCCAGGTGTCGTCGGTCGAGCGGTCGTCCTGCACAATGATTTCGTGCAGGGGGTAATCTTGCGCCAGTATGGAGTCCATTTGCTCGCGCAGAAATTGCTTGCCATTGTAGGTGCACATAACTACCGACACGGTGAGTGGAGTGCTGTTGTCATCGTTCATAGTATACAAAGGTATGCAAAATTTATAGTTATGACGGAGGAATGCTGCCACTATTTTTAATTGGTATAACTTTTTAGCCCGTACTACGCAGGTTACGAATGCGTTAAGTGAGAGAATTATGTGCGGAGAAAGAGCCAATTTATAGATGCCAAATAAGTATCTTTGCAGCGTGCACTTTGGTACACGTGTATGAAAGGAGCACACCAATTAATACACTATGACTACAAGATTCTTTACAACAATATGCGTTCTGCTGTCCGTCGTGCTTTCGGGCCAGGCCCAGAAAAGGACGTATGATGAGGCTGCCAAGGCGGCAAGCAACTTCTTTAAGACAACGGGACAAGGCACTGCTGTCAGTTCGTGGCACATGAAACGTGACGATGGCGGTCGGCGGGTGCTGACCAAGCAGGCGGGCGAGATGCCGTGCCAGGCGGTCTATTATCTGTTTACCAATGCACAGAGCGGGCAGCTGGTAGTGGTGTCGGGCGATGAGCGTATGCCCCTCGTGTTAGGATATACCGACCAAGCCTTGACGGCAGACAAACTGCCCGACGGTTTGGTAGAACTGCTCGACGGATATAAGGCCCAGTACGCGGCGTTGGCTGAGGTTCCAGCCAATGCGGCCCGTGTGGCAACGCTCCATAAGGGCGAGCGCCAACTAATAACTGCCGATTGGGGACAAGGTGACCCCTTTAACCGCATGACACCAGAGGCTACCCCAACGGGCTGCGCCGCTACGGCAATGGCTATTGTGATGCGCTATTACCAGTGGCCCGAAAGTGGGGCGGGGAGTAAGACACATATATGGAAGGACTCTGTAATGACAGCCAACTTTGGGCAGACACATTACGATTGGGGCAATATGCCGCTCAGCTACACTTCGTACACAGAGCAGCAGGCCAAAGCAGTGGCGTTGCTCATGCGCCATGCGGGCATAGCGGTGGAGATGTATTATAACGCTGAAAGCAGCGGTGCAAACCAAAGTCTGGTGCCGGGTGCGCTCCAAAAGTATTTCAGATATGCCGCTACGGCCCGCTTGTTGTCGGCCAGTAACTATGATGCGGCAACGTGGGACGGCATGATGCGCAACGAAATAGACAACGGGCGCCCTGTGCTATACACTGGTGAGTCTACCTTGGGCCGCGGCTCGCACGGTTTTGTGCTCGATGGATACCGCGACAACTTGTTCCACTTTAATTTTGGGTGGAATGGCAGTGGCAACGGCTACTTTGCCGTGTCGGCATTGAATGCAACAGGTCATTCAATAGAGTTTGCCAACCGGCAGCAGGCAGTGGTGGGCATTGTGCCGCTCAAAGACGATGGTTATGCCCCGTTGACACTCGAACGCGACAATAAGTATCAAGGCTATTATACACCCCTCACAACGCTTGTGGCCCACACCGCGGTGGACATACATTTGTCAAACCTCACCGCACTGCGCGACTGGAAAGGCCAGATGCAGTGGCACTTGTGCCATGCCGACGGCACGGTGGTGGAGCGTGTTGGCAGTAAGGACGTGGCAATGAATGGCGGAAGCAGCCAGAGCGTGGACTTTAGCGTGAGCGCTGCAAACGGTGCCGAAATGGGCGACTATTTGTGTCTTGTGGCACGAGAGGACAGCTCTGCCCAGTGGCAACCAGTGAGGGACGCCAAGGGGCAGAACGTGGTAGTGCCGGCTTTTGAGCGCAAGGTGCCGGTGGTGCAGGTCGTTTGTGACACAAAGCACGCTACCATCGACGACCAAAACCTTGGTAACGTGAGCTGTGAAGGCAAACCCTTGCTCGGTTCACCCTATAATTATAAGGTAACCTTTGACAATGGCGTGGCAAAGCGGCTTGTGCAGTGGCGGCAGGGTGGCAGTTGGCAGACGGCCACAGATGGTGCCTTGACGCTGACCGCAGACACGCTCTATATCAAAGCAAAAGGCTATATGCCTTCGGAGCTTGTGGCAGCGTGTGATGTGAAAGTGGCTAATGCGGGAGCGTTGCAGTCCGCCTTGCTAAAGGTTGTTGCGGACGCTGATGCCGTAGAGTCGCTCACGTTGGCAGGTAATCTTGACGACAGCGATGTGCAGTATCTTTCAACTCTTCATGCGTTGAAGTCGCTTGATATGGAGAGCGCTACTGTGGCACAAGGTTTGTTTGGCGCCCCGTTCAGGGAATTTGACCGTTTGGCGGCCTGTGTGCTGCCCCGTTCCTTGACGCAAATGGGGAGCGAGACGTTTAAGAATTGTAGTGCCTTGAAGTCGATCACATTGCCAGTCAGTCTGCAAACCACAGGCACAGACCTCCTTGCCGGCTGCGGCGCACTGACCGATATATATGTGCCATCATCGTCGCCCGATTGTGTGTCCATAGGAGCGTTTGGCAAGATGCCTGATGCCGGTGCCGTAACGGTGCATGTGCAGCAAGGGCTTGCAGAGGTGTTTAAGCGCAGCGACAAATGGAGCAGTTTCAGTCATTTTGTTGACGACCTGCCAGCACTGCCTCAGCGGTTTAGTAGCAATGGCATCACATATAACGCTATATATAAAGGTGATGGCAATTATGCCGAGGTGGCCATACCGAGTGGGCAAACCACCTACTACGGCGGAGAGGTGACCATACCGGCCACGGTGAGTTGTGAGGGCCTTGATTACACAGTGTGTGGCTTTGAAGAAACAGACGGCCTTTCGCCCTTTGTGGGTAATATGTTCGTGACATCGCTCAATTTGCAGTTGCGCATCGACACGCTCAAGGCCAAGCAGTTTATGGGCTGCGTAAATCTTGCTTCGTTGCAGTTGCCTCCCACTTTGCGCTATATCGGCAGTGAATGTTTCCGCAACTGCCCCATGCTTATGCAGATAAGTCTGCCCGCCAGTGTAGAGGGACTGGGCGACAATGCCTTCTGTGGCTGTCAGTACCTTACCGACATATACAGTTATGCGGTGGTGCCGCCAACAGGCAGCGATGGCAACGACTATCCTTTTGCTCAATGCCGCCCGAATAATGTGACGCTGCATGTGCCTGCATCTTGCGAAGAGGCTTATCGCACATCAGGCTTTTGGGGCAAGTTTGGCACAATAGTTGGCGACCTCGAAAATGTGGCCACGGGCTTGCCGTCGGCGACTACGGGGCGTGATGCCGCCTTCACTATAAAGGCCGCAGGCCGCCAGTGGCTCGTTCTGCATCTTGACAAGGCACGTAGCGTAAGCATTTACCACCTCGACGGCACTTTGCAGCGTGTGGTGCAGTTGCCAGGCGGCGAAAGTCGTATTTGGCTTGACGCGCCTAGCATATTGGTAGCGCCATAAGGTGGCAAACACAAAATACAAGTACAAAACGCTAGCTCTAAACGCTAGCACAAAACGCAAGCACTAATGGGGGCGACACGTCTCGCGTCGGGCAGAGAAAGTAAAGGCATACAAACTCTACTAAATAATTGCTGCTTCTTTTCCCGACGCGAGACGCGTCGCCCCCATTAGAGCTAGCGTTTTGTGCTAGCGTTTTGAGCTAGCGTCTTTGCTTGCATCCCCCCAATGATTGAATTTGTTGATTTTGTCTACACTCTGCACTTTTTGCCTGCACTACGTTGATAATCAATGCGTTGCAGAGTGTAGGTATACCTGCACTCTGCCTACACACTTACACTTTGCTTGCACTACACACTTACACTCTTTACTACACGCTTACACTCTGCACTACCCAGAAACTGAGTAGCCCGCCTTTAGTTGTTCTGCCTACTGACGCAAAGTAAGAAAACTATGGTTTGCCCACACAGTTGTGTGTGCGACAAGATGGTTGTAGCACCAGGGCTATCCTGTTACGGGAGAGAAAAATTTCAGCCGGAGCAATCGGCACGCCTACCTCCCAATGCAGACAACGCAAACAGTTATAAGTGAACGCGCGCCCCGGCGTGGCCGAAGCACAATTATACTTATGCCTTTACACGAATTTGACTAAAAAACGTGCGTACTTATGCCAGTAAGCAAATATGCAAGTGTGTGTAGACAAAGTGTAAGCGAGTGCAGGTAAGTGTAGATAAAATGAAAGCGAGTGCAAGTAAGTGTAGATAAAATGCAAGCGAGTGCAAGTAAGTGTAGATAAAGTGTAAGAAGTGTAGACGGAAGTGCAAGCAAGTGCAGACAAGTGTGGAAGAATTATTGACAAGTGCAGGTAGCGTGTATGTAAAATGCAAATTTGTCTACACACTGTAATGCGTTGATAATCAGTGTAGTGCAGACAAAAAGTGCAGAGTGCAGGCAAAATCAACAAATTCAATCATTGGGGGTGCGCGCGCCACAAAAGCGCTGCCAAGAAACGCAAGCACTAATGGGGGCGACGCGTCTCGCGTCGGGGAAATACGCAGCAATTATTTAGTAGCGTTTGTATTTTCCTCCTTTCTCTATCCCGACGCGAGACGCGTCGCCCCCATTAGTGCTTGCGTT
>OGMB01000587.1_pt1 | contig 19309 bp, 22 predicted proteins | sample 1573001 | NCBI WGS metagenome assembly OGMB01 (sample SAMEA2581921, study PRJEB24529) | metagenome | biome: Human gut stool | place: China | collected 2011
AATAAAAGTAGAGAAATTCACAACCTTTATCATAATCCATGTTGGAATCTGCTCATGATTTTTCATATAAAACTGTACATATTCTGATCTGCTTTTGCTTAATTCAGAATAGGCAGATAAAATAGTATTCATTTTTGATTGTAAAGTAGCACTGGAAGAATAGGCATTTGTCTCGTACCATGGATCATTCATGTTAATTTCTAATTCATTTGCCAATCGAAGTGCAAAATCAAATCTAATATTAGAATTCTTTTGAATAATAGAATAGAGTGCTGTGGTGTTGATTCTGGTTGCTTTTGCAATTTAGCGTACATTTGTGCATTTACTATCAAGTATTTCTTTCAATTTCTTTCCATCGCCTATATATGACCTCCTATATTAATACAAAGAAAAATTACGAAAAACATAAAGATGAATTTACGAAGTGCTGACATATGAGATATATGGTGTTAATATAAATGTACGAAATTCGTACAATATAAAAATGCAAAAATTATAACAAAATTAGAAATGAAGGTAGACGGGGAGTGTTATGAGAGAATGGAGCTTCTTATGGAGCAGACAAAAGCAGAAGCAGGAATTACAGAAGAATTGAAAACTTCCGATCAAATGAATTGGGTAGGGCTGATGAATAATGTGAGAAGTTCGGCAGAGGAAAATGTATTAAAAGAGCTGATATATGTGTAGTGTGGGTGCGGAGCGTAATGCTCCGCATTCATGAATTCTTGGTGTAAAATAACTTCTGGTATGATATACTCATTTTGGACTAAGAGAAAACTTTGAAGTTTACTGCTGGTTAGTTATTTTTTTATATCGATAGAATAGACACGTTGGTTTTTCAGCGTGTTTTACTATTTAAAAATATTTTTAAATACCGCTTGTAAATTAAAGAAAGGCGTGTTAATATCTATTTAAAGAAAATTTTAAATGGGTAAGAGATATGGGAGAAACAAATATTTTTAAAGTGTTAGCAGACAGTCAAAGAAGAGATATTCTTACTATGCTAAAGAATGGACGATTAAATGCTGGAGAGATTGCGGAAGAATTGCAAATTACACCAGCGGCACTTTCTTATCATTTGAAATTATTAAAAGGTGTTGACTTAATATCAGAGTATAAAGAAAAGAACTTTATATATTACGAAATCAATACAACTGTATTTGATGAATTAATAATATGGGTTAATCAGTTTGGAGGAAAAAAATAATGAAAAGAATAATGTGGTTTTTTGCATTGATTCCAGTGGCTGTTACAAGTATTGTGTTACAGTTTATGCCAGACATAATACCTATGCATCATGATTTGGCAGGAAATACGGATAGATGGGGAAGTAAAATGGAAAGTTTTATTTTTCCGGTAATCATTATGTTTATTACACTTTTTTGGTATTTACTAATTCGTGTTTATGAGAAAAAGGCTGTAAATGCAGAAGAGGAAAAAGAACAATTGGAAGCAAAATCAGCTGCTAAGGTATTAAGTATTGTGGGACTTTCACAGGCTGTAATGTTTGGAATTATGCATTATTTTATTCTCTATTCTTCTTATGTGCAAGCAAGTACAGGAGGGTCTAAGTCAACGATTGACATTGCAAAGGTTTCTTGTATTTTATGTGGAATTATGTTTGTTGTCTTGGGAAATTTTATGACTAAGGCAAAGAAAAATTCTGTAGTAGGAGTTAGGACTGTTTGGAGTATGCATAATGATAATACATGGAGAAAGAGTAACCTTATTGGGGCGATATGCATTATCTGTGCAGGATTGTTGACAATTATTACTACTGTTTTTGCAAGCGGAATCATCAGTACAATTCTTATGCTGGTATATATAATATTGGCAAGTGTGATAGCAGTGATATATTCGAAAAAAGAATTTGATATTGAAAGAAAAAAAGAAGGTTTGTCATAAGAAGGTTTGTTAAAAAATTTTATCTATGTAACGAATTCGACAGATTCCTGTTTGTAGAGATGATAATGAAAATGCAGGATGTATAAGGAAGAGGGTATGAAAAAGCTACATATTTGGGTAGATGCGGATGCCTGCCCGGTAGTAGGCATAGTGGAAAGCATAGCTGAAAAATATGATATTCCGGTCACACTGCTTTGCGATACCAATCATGTACTGGAATCAGCATACAGCGAAGTGATTGTGGTTGGAGCCGGGGCGGATGCAGTAGATTATAAATTAATCAGTCTTTGTCATAAGGGAGATATTGTCGTATCACAGGATTATGGTGTAGCGGCAATGGCACTTGGAAAAGGTGCTTATGCAATCCACCAATCGGGAAAATGGTACACGAATGATAATATTGACAGGATGCTCATGGAACGTCACCTGAATAAGAAGGCACGTAGAGCCTCCGGGAAGAATCATATAAAAGCCCCGAGGAAAAGGACATCAGAAGATGATGAACATTTCAGAGAATCTTTTGAGAAAATGATACGTATGGCGATTGAGAAGAATGAATGATATAAAAAGCTTTTACAAGAGTGAAGGAGAACTGATTTGAACATACAGATATTTGGAACAAAGAAATGTAATGATACGAAAAAGGCAGAGCGTTTTTTCAAAGAGCGCGGCATTAAGTATCAGTTTATAGATATGAAAGAAAAAGGTATGAGTAAAGGTGAGTTTACCTCTGTTGCCCAGGTGAATGGCGGTTTGGATAATATGATCAACTGGGATGGCAAAGACAAGGATCTGCTTGCGCTTATCAAGTATATTGCTGAAGAAGACAAGCTGGAAAAAGTACTGGAGAATCCGCAAGTCATTAAAACACCGGTTGTAAGAAACGGAAAGCAGGCGACGCTCGGATACCGGCCGGAAGCATGGAAAGCATGGATAGTGTAAAAATGTTGAATTGATATGGCAGTGATAAAATGATGTTAAACGAATCGTAGATGACAGAAAGGGAAGGTTTGTTAGGGGGAGGAATTTGATATGGCAGATTCATTAGAGAACAATGATGTAAAAGAGAATGAAACAAAAGAAAAAAAGAATATGGGAGAGTCTGTAAAAGGAATGGCAAAATCAATCGGTTCTAAAGCTAACCTGGTTGTAAAGAAATCGGCAGATTCAATAGAAAAATCAAAGGAAGCGGTATTTAATGCGGTTGATGTCAATGGTGACGGACAAATTGATATCGAAGATGTTATACTGATGGCGTTTAAGGTCCCCGGTGTGAGTATTAAACGAGACAATTTTCTTAGAAAAGAATTGCAAAATAAATATCCGGAGGAAGTTATTGAAAAAGCAGTAGACCAGACTCCTATGATTGCCTGTATTAAACAGGAAGATATTGATAAGATTGCAGATTCCATAATACAGAACGAACGATTAAAAGTTTCAGGTATATCGGCAGCATTAGGAACTCCGGGAGGAGCCGCCCTGGCGGCTACTATTCCGGCGGATATTGCACAATACTATGGATGCTTATTAAGAGTTGCGCAAAAACTGCTGTATCTGTATGGATTTCCACAGATAGAATATAAAGAGAATGAGCAGGCATTTGATACGGAAACGATGAATCAGATTATATTATGTATGGGTGTCATGTTTGGCGTTGCTAATGCAAAGAATGCATTGCTGGCAATGGCAAAAGCATTAGGATCCGGTGTTGAAAAGCAGCTGGTTAAAAAAGCATTAACAAAAGGCGCTATTTATCCTATTGTAAAGAGCATTAGCAAGTGGTTTGGTGTGAAAATGACCAAAGAGGTATTTGCAGGTTTCTTTAAGAAAGCAATTCCTGTGGTCGGAGGTGTAGTTGGAGGTGGCTTGACTTATGCTACTTTTAAACCATGTTGTACGAAACTTAAAAATGTTCTTGAAGATACATATTTAAGTAATCCGGACTATGATAAAAAAGAAGATATTGTAATAGATATTGAAGACGGTATAAACGTAGCACGGTAATGTGCGTATAATCATATATGATAAAGAAAATATATATGCGCATAATCAGATATATCCTTGAAAACCGAAGCGAAAGAAGATGGGCTATAGAATCAAATTATGTTCAAAGATATACAATAGAAAGTGCGACAAAATGACAGATATTAGTGATATTTTTTCGATATGTAGCAGTACAAATTCTCAATGGATTTCATTATGTGGACATTTGGAAGCTATTATTGGAAATTATTTTATTTCACAAGCAGGAAATCCCGAAGCATATTGGTATGCTATATATTATGACTCATCAATAGACGGATATAATGAATGCGTGGAAATAACAGATAAGAATTTAATTGGCTATGTTTATTTTGATGATAGAGTAGCCTTTGTTTTGAACAGCTTCCTTGAACGATTTATAAACGACACTGTAGATTATGATATTCATTATATCGGCGTAGATTCTTTAGATGAAGAATGCATTGCATGTAGAGAATACGCTGATTATTGTGAGCATATTTTGCCTGCTTTCTGGATAGATGACGATTTTTTGAACAATGAGAATATCCCGTTTGATTATGAAAAATTTGAGCTGATAGATGATGGGGCTAAATATCTTAATCCCAAGCATTTTTCTGTAAAGAACTTTGTAAAGTATTGCAGATTCGATAAAGGATGAGATTAGGGGAAAATAAAGACAGTTTCTTAGGTGTCTATGGCATATTCCGAGTTCTTGGATACAGAGTATGTATCAGGAAGTGTTGGAAAGATTGTAAATGCTAAGGCTGAGGAAGGCGTACTTGCTGAAAATGGAAGCATCTGCTTCCATTTTTTTGTAGATAGTGTTAAACTTTGATTAGCCTTAACTAACTTGCGAGATTTGTGTTATGGAAAAAGGTCATCGAAGTTAGTAAAGCTTAAAAAAGATATTTTGGCAGAAGGAGCAAAAAATATGGCAATTAAGATTGGTTTGGAAATTTTGGTACTTTGGATAGGTTTTGCTATTTATATGGCAATCTTTGTCGGAAAGAAAGGACCTGTAGGAGCGGCGTTTTTCTATCCCAAGGAGGTGCAGCAGCGTGTTGTGGAACTGGGACTGATCACGGAAGCACAGCTCAAAAAGCGGCGCAATTTTGCTTATATTCTTCTGGTGGCAGGAGATTTCCTGATTCCGCTGATTATGATCGTCTATATAAACGGTGCGGCAAGCTACTGGGATTGTGTATGGCAATTTTACATACTTTTTATCGGACAGGAACTTTTTGATTGGTTAGCGGTTGATACATTCTGGGTTACCATGTCTTCCTGGTGGATCATTCCGAGGACAGAGGATTTATTGGATACCTGGCATGACCCGAAGCTGAAGGCTTTTAAGATGCCCAAATTGCTGATCGCGACAATTCCGATTGCTCTGATTTTTGGCGGTGCTTACTATTTGATCGGGATGCTTGTGTAGTAGGGAAATGATAAGACGTGATAAAAAATCAAAACGGGGCACTTTTTACTAATATAAACGTAAAAAACGGGGCAAAATACAACTGATTTGATTGCAAAAACGGGACAGAGGGCATATTACATAGTCGGAATGGAACGAGCAGGGATTCCCCTACTCGTTCTTTTTATACCAGAAATCCGGTATTTTCTTCCAACGCTCTCTAAAATAATGTGCGATCATCTTCGGACGGCGGTCTCTGGTGAAGATGCCTTTGCGGTTGCCGTCAGCACGCATGCAGCCCTGTATGGTGGCAAAATCGGCAAAGTTCCATACCTGTTCGCCGATAAAGAATGCACGACCGTCAAAGGCTTTGCTGTACATCTTATAGAATTCTACCTGGAACTCTTCGCTGAACATCTCCGGAACGCAGTTATGAAGTCCCGGCAGAGTGTCGGCGCCGTATTCTGTCATCATCACAGGTTTTCCAAGCTTTTCCCAGAAATCCAGTTCCAGATTCCAGGCGTAGGAAGCGGCTTCCAGATCTCCGGAGAGGTTGTACCAGCCGTAATAGCGGTTCAGACAGACTACATCCATAGTTCTGGTGACGATATCTTTTTCATAGTTATTCTGACAGCAGACGAAAGTCACCGGGCGGTTCTGGGGATCCAGTTTATGCGTGAACTCATAGAGAGAATGCCAGTAATCGTAGGCGGATTCCGGGAAATGCTCGGTATCCGGCTCATTTCCCATGGACCACATGACAACGCAGGGATGATTTTTGTCCCGTGTGATCATGTCACGAAGTACCTGCTCATGATGTTCCCTGATGGGGAAGGTTTTATAGGGATCTGTCGTACTTCCGGCACCGATTCCTACCGCCGGTGTCTCATCAATAATGACGATACCCTCCCGGTCACAGAGCTGGTAGATTTCCTCCGCATAGGGGTAATGGCTGGTACGGAAGGAATTGGCGTGCATCCAGTGCAGGAGGTTGATATCTTTGACATCCAGACACAGATCTAAGCCCCTGCCGTGGAAAGGAGAATCCTCATGTTTGCTGAAGCCTTTGAAATAAAAAGGCTCGCCGTTGATTAAAAATTGTGTTCCTCTCACTTCTACGGTACGGAATCCGAATTCTTCGGTATAAGTATCTTCTCCGTAATGAACTTCAGCTTTGTACAGATAAGGCGTACCGGGATAAGGCCACCACAGATGCGCCCGGGGAATCCGGAGCTGTCCGGCAGGCCCTGTGATTTCTGCCTGATATTTGCCGTCGGCATCCAGTATTTTCAGGGTTACAGGGGCGTCACTGCAGACTCCGGCAGTAGTAATTTTGTAATTTAAGACACCAGTGTCACCCTCCAGTGACGGCACCAGGGTGATATCTTCAATATAGGAGACCGGAGTGCTGTAAATGCGTACCGGACGGTTGATTCCGGCGAAATTAAAAAAGTCAAAATTGGGCATATTCTGCTTCTTTCTCCATTTTTTCGCTGCCTCCACGCTGGGAATGCCGGGATTATCTGAACCGAAAAAGGCAATACTATCTTCGTTCCCGACAGGCAGCGTACTGTGACTGACCCGGTTGTCTGCTGCGACACCAATCGTAAGCCGACCATCTGCCGGTAAAAGATCTGTAATGTCAACTTCGAATGGAAGAAAGCCTCCTGTGTGTGTGGAGGCCAATTTACTGTTGATATATATTTTAGCGGCATGAGTTACCGCATCAAACCGCAGAACCTGTCGATTTTGTTCCGTACAGAGACAGACAGGAAGTTCCACAGCCCGCTCGTAATAAACCCAGCCGTAGTGATTGCGGTAGGCAGGGTCTTCTTTTTGGTCATTAAAGGATGCCGGAACATAGATGGTATCCGCATCCTGTAGTTCCGTCCAGGATTCGCCCGGTTCCGTCTCATCTCCCAGCTTAAACTTCCAGATGCCGCCGAGATCCACAATGGTACGCGAGCGGTTCATTTTCGGATATAACATGACAGTTTCCTCCTTTTGCTTCTTGTAACTGAGCTTATTATAGAGTAGAAACGAAGTGAAATCCATGTGAATTTTTTGCGGAAATATGCAATATTTTGTAACTATCAGAGCCAAAAGAAGGCATCGAAGATGCGATTTTGCGAACGGGGTTTTGAATAGTTACAATTTTACATGTACTTTACACAGAAATAATACAGATTATACCTGCATGCGATAACATAATAAGTCAGCCACAATACTGAAAACAACTTATGAGGAAGCGGAGAGCAACAATAATCCATTATCCTTAACCTTCATTTATCAGAGCAATCTGGATGAATTTTTCATGGTACGCGTGGGATCATTGGTCGATCAGATGATCCTGGATAAGAACCTGCGCGGGAACAAAACAGAGATGACCGCAGACAGCGAGATTGGAAGAAATGCCAACGATGTGTTCACGGCACTGGCCTCCGATACTACGGTAAAAGAATCCGAGAAGCTGCTGGCAGCACCGAACTGTCTGCAGAATCGGGTCGTTAAAATGATCGAGGAACAGATTGCGTTAGCTGAAAAAGGCGAAGAAGCATATATTGGTGTGAAGATCAATTCCCTCACGGACAAGACGATCATTGACGAACTGGTCAAGGCTTCCAGAGCCGGCGTGAAGATCGAACTTGCAGTCAGAGGAATCTGCTGCCTGATTCCGGAAGTACCGGGCGAGACAGAAAATATCCGCGTGGAAAATGACAAAGTCAGGATCAACAGCCAGGAACTGTTCTACGAAGGTGAATTGGAAAATTAAATTCCAGTCCATTCACCCAAAAACTGGAACTTAGTATTGCAAAATATATCCTAGAAGTTAGTGTTGCAAACCTCTTGATATCTAGTTATAGTTGTGGCTCAGCAATAGAGTCCGGATGGCGTTATCCAAGGAGAATACCATGGCTAAGAATGCACATCTGGTTCTTGATGAAAGAGCCACAATAGAAGTTCGCATAAGAGAACGAGCTTCATTTACTGAGATAGGTAGGGAACTTGGCAAGGACCCTTCTACTATCTCAAAAGAAGTCAGACTCCATAGTCAGACTGTACGTAAAGATTCCTTCAATCCCTGCAGCAAGCGAAGTACCTGTGATGAATACGGAACAGCATGTTCAAAGTGCAAACTACAGTATTCAAAAAGCTGCAAGAGATGTCCTCGTGTAAAGTGCTACGAGCATTGCAAGCAGTTTGAGGTATTGGTTTGTAACAAACTGAAGAAACCACCATACGTTTGCAACGGCTGTATCCAACGGCAATCCTGTAAGCTGGAGAAGCATATTTATTCTGCCAAATCAGCTCAGAAGAATTATGAGACTACTCGCTCAGAAAGTCGTCAAGGAATAGCAATTACACCGGAAGAATTAAAGCGTGTAGATGCTATTGTTTCACCGCTTGTTAAGTTAAGCCAGTCTATTCACATGATATGTGTCAATAATGCAGATGATATCATGCTTGATGAAAAGACTATTTATAACTACATTGATGCAGGGCTTTTATCTGTAGATAACGTTGATCTTCCGAGAAAGGTCCGTTATCGTACCCGCTCACATAAGAAGCCTGTAAGAGTAGACAAGCAGTGTCATGTAGGACGCACTTACGAGGATTTTGAAGCTTATCTTGCTGCGAATCCTGATATTCCGGTAGTGGAAATGGATTCAGTAGAAGGTCGCAAAGGCGGTAAAGTCTTGTTGACCATATACTTTAGAAATAGTAGTTTAATGCTTGCTTTTATCCGTGATAACAATACCGCCAAGTCAGTTACAGAAATATTTGACTGGTTGTATGAACAGTTAGGACATGAAGTATTCACTAGCCTCTTCCAGGTGATTTTGACCGACAGAGGAAGTGAATTTACTAACCCGCTGGCAATCGAATTTAATAAGGGCAATGGTCGCAGAACACATATCTTTTATTGTGATCCACAGCGTTCTGATCAAAAAGGTGGTTGTGAAGTTACACATGAGATGATTCGTCGTGTGCTTCCGAAGAAAACCTCTTTTGATAACTTAACTCAGGATGATATCAATCTTATGATGAGTCATATCAACTCATATAACAGAAAAAAGCTGAATAACCAGTCGGCACACCAGTTGTTCAGCTTCATTAATGGCGGGGATATTCTTGACAAGTTAGGAATAAAATCCATTCCCGCTAATGAGATTAACCTTACACCTCTATTACTGAAAAAATAAGAAACGTAGCGCCATTCGGAAAAAATACTGAACCGAATGAGGGGTGGAATTTAATCTTGCGAAAAAAGAAATAAAATTCGACCTCCGCTTAACGTGACTCTTTTTTCAGAGGATTAAGATCTCAAAAAAAGAATATCAGCATATGAAGCATAAAACAACTTGTTTCTAATAGTAAATTCCAGTTTTGAAGAACTTTGCAAAACTAACTTCCATAAAAATCATGATATTTTGATTTGCCAGAATTTACTTATGCAAGCGATTAGCTAAATCAGAACTTAAACTTGCAAACTGGAAGCTCGGATTCCAATTCAGCACTGTTCTACGAAATGGCATATGAGCAGGCAAAAGGTGCAGGCAAAATAATATAAAAATAATGCAAATGTATTGAAATAGCAATAAAAATGCATTATATTTATAACATGGAGGTGACATCAATGGCGAGCACAATTCAAGTAAGAGTAGACGATGAGTTAAAGCAAAAATCGGATGAGCTTTTCAAGGAATTAGGAACAGACACGACAACTGCAATTCGAATGTTTCTTGCGCAGGCAGTGGCTAACAATGGATTCCCGTTTGAAATAAAGAGAACAGTGAATAACCCCTATAGGATGATGACAGAAACAGAAATTCTATCAAAGCTTGAACAATCCAGGGAACAGGCTTTGGAGGGAAGATACAGGGATGCAAATGATGTTGTCAGAGATATAAGGGGAAAATATGGGTTATAGAGTTGTGGTTACGGGGAATGCTGAAACAGATTTAGACGAATTTGTTCGATATCTTTTATTTGTAAAGGAAAACGAACAGGCAGCGCGGAATTTATTAAATGATTTTGAAGCGACAAAAAATAAATTGGAAAGCGCAGCAGAATCATTAAAATTGTGTAAAAATGAGAAACTTTGTAAGCAAGGATATCGTCGCATTAATTTTATGTTTCACAGATATTTTATGTTATACAGAGTGGTGGAAAATACGGTGTACATTGACAGTATTTTTCATGAGTTACAGGATTATGAAAATAAAATATGGTGATTTCAAAGGGCTCCAGGCATATGCCTGGAGCTTTTTACTTTCCCTAATTCGATATATATTTATCGAATATCAATAAAAACATATTGACATTCATATAATAGAGTGATATCTTAAGGCTACCAAGAAGGAAAGAGGTATTCATTATGGAGAAGAGAGAGTTGTCGGAAAAGGAGTTGCGGGAGAAGAAGTTTTCTCTGGCGAAGGGTACGAAGTATCTGTTGGATATTATGTTCTATAGTGGGATCCTGGTGACGGTAAGCCTGCCGTTCAGTCTCAAATACATAGGAAAGTATCTGGAGGCAGTGGAAGAGAATTATCTCCCGGCAGTGATCATATTCGCCATCCTGGGGGTGCTGGCGCTGCTGATGATCAATGAATTGCGGAAGATGTTCCGCACAGTGCTTAACGAGAATTGCTTTGTGCCGGAAAATGTGGCGAGTCTTCGTAGGATGGGAGACTTAAGCTTTTTCATTGCGGCCATGAGTGCAGTAAGATGCGTGGTGTACCTGACCATTGCCATGCTGGTGATCATTCTGGTATTCATTATCGCTGGCATGTTCAGCAAAGTGCTGGCCATGGTATTTGAAGAAGCGGTGCGCTATAAGGAAGAAAACGATTTAACCATTTAGACAGAAAGCAGAAAGGCAGTAATTATGGGAATCATTGTAAATCTGGATGTAATGATGGCAAAGCGGAAGATCAGCCTGACGGAACTGGCGAATCAGGTGGATCTGACCCAGGCCAATCTGTCCATCCTGAAAAATAATAAAGCAAAAGCCATACGTTTCTCTACGCTGGAATCCATCTGCGAGGTGCTGCATTGTCAGCCCGGAGACATTCTGGAATATGTGGAAGATTCAAAAGAAGAGAAAAACAATTAAATCCTGAAAGGGGGAGACCACAATGCAGGAAAATACAGTAGTACAGGAAACAACTTCAGCAAATCAGGGACAGATATCCGGGCAGAATGTAGTCCGGGTGGTAGAAAAGACAGAGACTGCGGAGACAAAGCGCATGAAGGAACATTTTAATTTCTTTGGACCGGTGACGTTTCTCTATGCCGTGTTCTATGCGTTTTGCATGTTTCATAACGGATCGGGAATCACCTTCCCTTTTTTTCTCGCAGGCACTTTACTGTATTTTGTCTTCTCGCTGTCAAAACTGGAGATTACCTTGAAAAAAGGAAGCACCTTTTACATGTTCAGCATTCTGCTGCTGGGGATATCCACCTTCTGCACGGACGGATGGGCAATCATCAGCCTGAATAAGCTGGCGGTCTTTTTGCTGGTAATGTGTCTGCTGCTGAATCAATATTTTGATACGAAAAAGTGGAATCTGGGAAAATATGTGGGGAGTATCTGTCAGCTGATCGTTATGAGCTTCGGCGAACTGGGCAAGCCCTTCTCCGATGGCAAAGCCTATTTTCGTGAAAAGGGAAAAGTAAATAAGAAGGTATGGTATGGGCTGCTGGGAGTAGTGATCGCATTGCCTATTGTACTGATCGCTGCCGGACTGTTAAGCTCTGCCGATGCGGTATTCCGTAAGATGACAACGGATTTCATGAACTGGATCCGCCCGGGCAATATATTCAACGTAGTCATCAGGGTAACATTTCTGTTCTTTACTTCCTATGCACTGACTTCTTATCTGTGTAAGAGAAGCATCCCGGAGGAAGTGAAGGATCGCAGAAAGGGTGAGCCGGTACTGGCAATTACGATTATGTCACTGCTGTCACTATTGTATCTGCTGTTTTCCGGTATTCAGATCTTCGGATTGTTCTTAGGAAAAATGCAGCTGCCGGAGGGCTATACTTACGCACAGTATGCAAGAGAGGGCTTCTTCCAGCTGCTGGCTGTCAGCATTCTGAATCTGATCCTGGTACTGGTGTGCCTCAGCTTTTTTAGGGAAAGTAAGGTACTGAAAGTAATTATGACGATTATGTCATTATGTACTTTTATCATGATCGCATCCAGCGTAATGCGTATGATCATTTACATCCGGTATTATTATCTGACTTTCCTGCGGATCTTCGTATTGTGGATGCTGGCGGTATTATTCGTCATGTTTATCGGAGTACTGATCAACATTTACCGGGAAAGCTTCCCTTTGTTCCGCTATGGTGTGGTGATAGTGACCGTGCTGTATCTGGCATTGTCCTTCAGCCATCCCGACTATATTATAGCCAGAGTGAATATTGCCAATGCACCCGGCGCGGACGGTACAGGCTGGGAAGAATCTGTGGCGCAGGATTACGGAGACGATTTTTTCGCCGGACCGTTTTTCCGGGGATCAGAATATAATGACTACTCTTATCTGAGTGATCTCAGTGCGGATGCGGCACCGGTCATTATTCCTTATATGGAGAGCCTGGGGTATGATTTTGGCGCCTATGAACTGGAGAACCCTACGGATATTATGAGCGAAGATACGCAGGCTCAGTGGTGGGGGAGTTATCAGCCGAAGGGATTCGGATATTATTACCTGAACCATAATAAGAAGCGTCTGGATCAGACATCTATGCGGACATTTAATATTTCCAGATATATGATGCGGAAACAGATAGAGGCGAGAATCGATGGAAAATAAAGAAATGAATACGGAAAAAATAAAGTTTTATAAAAAGCATCCGGTGTTGCTTGCATGGCTGATTTCTATATTTATCGGACTGGGCTATGCGCTTTTTACGATCATAGCCTCTGTTATTCATTATGAGCAAAGAGATTATGTATGGGAGATCATTACGGCTTTTACAGAAATGTTTACTTGGGCAATTTTAATGGGAGCGGTACTGGTATTTCCTGTGGTGCTGACGATCAGCGAAGGAATCTGCCTGATCAGTGAAGCATGGGAACGTCCGGTGAAGGGAGCCTGGCTGTTTGACCAGCATGTATTTTGGCTGGGCGGATTCTATGAACTTTGTTATTTGGTGTTGATTATGGATGTGACATCCGCTGACTGGCAGACGCAGTTAAGCAATTCCAATAAACATACACCGATTTACAGTGGTTCTATAGTTACTTTTATAGTACTCATTCTGCTGGCATTTATAGGGTATGAGATCCTGCAGAGTATTCCGCTTCGGAAGCTGCCGCCCCTTGTGACAGTCCTGTCGATTTCCGCAATGTACCTGGGATTGTTAGAACTGATCCTGTTCACAGTACAGATATTCAAGCCGACGATTTTGCTTGATGGATATTTGTTATTATTTCCACTGTGCTGTGTGCTGCTAGTGGTGCGACTGCTTCTGAAGAAAATACGGGAGTGGAATGCACTGATGCAGAATGCGGAGGCGGAACACTTTGGGACGGGGAAGATTTATCAGAATCCCATGCTGCGTTGGTGTGACAACATTTTGCGGAAGGCTGCATGGTGGCCGGTGCTGGGACTGGTATTGATGTTCCCACTGTTGGGAATCCTGATCGCAATCCTCATGCTGTTCGGGCAGGCACCGGATTCTGTGATTAAAGCATTCACGGAGACCAGCGACTGGAACCTGTCTCTCAGGCAGGCACCGCAGAATGTCATGTATGATGAACATTATCTCTGCACGGTAGCTGCCGGCGGTCATGAAAAGGTCGTAAAGCCTATCCGCCTGGGGAGGCGGCATGGGCATGAAGTCATTGTGAACCGTCAGTTGTGCATCGCCAATGCTTTTGAACAGGTGTTGGAAGAACGGACTCCCGGCTTCCACCGGGCGCTACGTCATTTTTATGACACTTACGGGTTCCCTGTGGCGAGACTGATCCACAGTAAATACACGGCGGATCTGGTGTATTTTATCATGAAACCTTTAGAATGGATCTTCCTGTGCGTGCTGTATCTGACAGATGCACACCCCGAGAACCGCATTGCTGTGCAGTACACCGGCAAGACGGCAGCGCAGGTGGAAAAATAGTAAAATATAAATGGAAAAAGCTCTCCCTTTTGGATATAATAATATTTGAAAGGGAGGCTTTTTTATATGATAAAAGTGAATTGAACTAAATCGGAATTTGAGGGAGGAAACAGTATGAAAAAGATTATTGCAATGGTTCTTTGTCTTGTGTTGGTTTTTTCATTGGCTGGTTGTGGAAATAATGATCAAAGTTCAGATACGCATGATGCGAACTACGAAGAAGGTTATACGGCTGGCTACGAGGCTGGATATAATGATGGGAAGCAGCAAATGACCGACCCCCAAAAGTGCTATGCACAGTTTTCGGGGTCTTTTACAGCTACTGTTGAGCAACTCTTGCCTGATTACTGTGCGCTTCCGGGAAAAACGATTGCGGTAGTTCACTTCTTTCAGACTGCACCCTTTTTACTTCGCTTTCAGGAAGATATGACCGGAAAGCTTGTTGAAGGAACGGTTTATGTGTTCGAGTTCAAGACATTTGAAGTTGAACTTCCGGCTGATGAGGAAAATCCAGATATTTCGGATTATATGTACTCAATAGATGTTACTAATTATAGAGTTGCGGAAGATAGCGAACTCGGGTTGGACAGCATAACGCCGACTGTTGAAATAATATCGAAGTAAGTAACCGGATTATTTAATAAGCAATCACCGTGGTAAATTATCATTTATAGGATTGTCTTTTAAGGGGTAATTATACTATTACACTTAAAAGACAATTCTATTTAGATATTAAAATATATTTATTGTCTAATTAGGAATTATAAGTTATACTTTGCGTATAAGTACATTTCACTTATGAAAATTTCTATGTCAGCGAAAGCTGATGTCCCATCCGATTCCCTAAATCATAGAACCAGGAAGAAGGGAAGAGGAAAACCCACACAGAAAGAAAATCAGTTGTATCAGAAAAACAGGTAAGTTATAATGTAGATATGGCGAAATCCTTTTATTTCCGGCGGTATCTATGATTACCTGACACAAAAGGAGGAAACCATTGAATACGGAATTAAAGAGTGCAGTAATGGCAACAGACAGAGACGCCCAATACGATAACAGCGCAAAACGCCTGATAGCACATAAGATCATCCTGGCGCGGATCCTGGTGAAGACCGTGGAGGAATTTAAGGGGATGGATCCGCTCGAGGTAGCAGCACTGATAGAGGGACTTCCTTATATCAGCGCCGTGCCGGTGGAACCGGGACTGACGAATGCGGTGCATTTTCAGAATGGTCAACGCCTTGTTGGTTTTAATACAGAGAATCAGGAACTGAACGAAGGCCTGGTGCGTTTTGACATTGTATTTTATGTGCGGATGAAGGATGGCCTTTCGCAGATCATTATTAATGTGGAAGCACAAAAGGATGAACCCGGCGAATATGAGATCCTGAACCGGGCAGTCTTCTACGTGAGCAGATTGATTTCTTCCCAGAAAGAACGGGATTTTGAGAATTCGAGCTACGATGACATCAAATGTGTCTATTCCATCTGGATCTGTATGAATATGGAGGAAAACACCATGGGTCATATTCATCTGACCAAAGAAGACCTGATCGGCTCTTATGAATGGAAGGGCAATCTGGATCTGTTGAATATCATTATGATAGGTCTTGCGAAGGAACTGCCGGAGCATGATGAGACCTACGAGCTGCATCGTCTGTTGGGAGCATTATTGTCCAGAGAGCTTACAGTGGACGAGAAGCTGGATATTATTGGAAAGGAATATGATATTCCATTAGAAGAGAATTTCAGAAAGGATATGAGTACTATGTGTAATTTGAGCCAGGGAGTTAAGGAAGAAGGTATCGCAATTGGGCGTGCAGAGGGTGAGGCAGGACTCATTGCAAAAATGTATAAAAACGGTCTTTCAATAGAACTGATTGCATCTGCAACAGATAAAACAATAGAAGAGGTAAAGACGATTATTGAGGGAAAAGAAAAATCCCAAGAGGCCTGAGAATTATTACCGGAAAAAACGCGGGGATGTGTAATTCATGTTTATACATTTCTGCGTTTTTTATGAAATGATAATTGAATAATAAATCGGAAGAGTTGCACGTGATGCAACTATGATGCAATGGTATGTTAAATTCTTTACTGTAATGGACGGGGGAAGCGTTCGGTTACAATAAATACATAAGGAGAGATACAAAATGAGGGGCAAATTAATAGTTATCACAGGAGTTATGGCACTGGGGTTGTCTGCCTGCGGAGCACAGGGGAGTGATCCGGTGGGAGGGAGTAGTAGTTCAGAGGTTATCGGATCCGCAGAGGCTGCGGTAACGGAAGAGAGCACTTCAGAGACTGGTGAATCCATGGAAGCGACAGTATCCACGGAGACTGTTTCCGACACTACGGCATCCACGACAGGTCCTTCTTACGAAGATGAGGACGCATGGCTTCCCTGGGAAGATTATGGAGAATGTTCCAACACGGTAAAAGAATTCTACAATGATAATGAAGAAAAGACCTATTATTTCGAAATAGATGAGTTCTATTTTGCTGATGAAAAGTATGCAAAGGTAAATGATTATCTGCAGCAGATGTATGAGAATTACAGAACCCAGTATGAGGAGGAAGGGGAGAATCACACCGGAGCGTATGAGTTAGTGGATGAAACTCTTTCCGAGGGACAGCGGTATGATGATAATTATCTGGTATTCAATGGCATTACTTTAGCGGATGACGAGTATGTCAGCCTACATTTTAATGACACGGTTTATTATGCAGGAGCAGCGCATCCATTATCCTATTACATACCCGTGACGATCTCCGTTGCCACCGGCGAAGAAGTCACTCCGGAAGAAGTTTTGGGGAAGACCTGGGACGAGATCCGGGCAGCAGGCTCTATTGAAGAAGAAAACGAAGAAAATTTTAATGCCGATTACGGCTTTTACATCACAGAGAAGGAACTGTGCTATCTCTATCGCACGAATTTCTTTGTAGAAGAGATTCGGATTTCTCGGTAAAAGAATCGGATTGAACTGACAGGGCAAAAGAGGTATACTTATTTCCGGAAACGAACGGAGGTACCGGGATGGAAAAGTTTACCCCTTCAGAGCTTTGTGCAGACATTAAGATCTATGATTATAAGCAGAAAGTAAAATATGATGAGAAATCCCTGGTGATTTTTGAGAAAACAGGGAAAATGATAACAGCCGGAAAAGAGTGCGAAGGCATGCTTTACGCTCTTCCGGCTAATTCTATTGGTTTTTCTCCGATCGTATTGGGAAGAGTCAGCGACTATACCTGTGCGGAAAAGATGCTAAAGCAGATGCTGTGCCGGTATCTTGGCAAGGCATCATTTACGGGATACGGAGAAGGGCTTATTTTTATTCACGAGAAGCTGAACGAAGTGGAAATGAAAGCCTATTTCGATCTTCTGTATCAGGCGGGAGCCAAAAATGTGGTCTATGCAGATGAAAGCGTGAAAGGAATCCCGAAGGGAACTCCCTGGGAGGATGTGATCTGGGGAATGAAGAACACTTATAAAAATCTTCGTTTTGCCGTGGAGATTACGAAGGAACAGCCCATGGATTATCTCAGATATTCGCTGGCGGAGCTGGCAGAGAACTGTAAGCGGTGGGGGCTGGAAGAGGAAATGTCAAAATTGTATATTTAAGAAAATAGGCTAAGGTTAAATGAATTTATTTATCCTTAGCCTAAATTATTAGCTTTGTTGATAGTAATTATGCCGGTAAAGATGATCGTCTACCTGCTGCGCCAGGTGATTCATTTCTTCTTGTGCATCAGCACCCATGGCAATATTATAAAACGCATAGGAAAACTGCTTACTGAAGAAAGGATATGCGGGGGTCTGCGGTCTGGTAAAAGAGGTATTCCGTAATTGTGAAAATAAAATATTGCTGTTGCCGGAACCAGCCTGAAAGCTGTCCATTACGTCATAAACCTCTTTTAAAACGGGAATACCCGTTAACTGACTGATCTTCAACTGGTTCTGCAGACTGAAAACATAACGGATAAATTCACAACATTCCCTGGGATATTGTGTCTGTCTGGACATGCATAATCCCCAGCTTCCATGGGGAGAAGCTGCTTTTATACCATGGGGAAGAGGGATTATGCCGATATTACTATTCCTTTTCTGCGATTGAAAATAGGCACTGGGCAGGGAAAGACTCATGGCAAAGTTTTCAGGAAAATCGGCACTGAGATTCTCCACGTGGGTATAATGATATTTATGAAATAATTCGCCCAGCCAATTCATAGCAGCGACGGAAGCCGGAGAGTTAATATATCCAGAGGTTGCCGTCAGCGTATCGTTAAAAAAGCTGCCGTTGTTCTGTACGATAAATGGCAATCCGGCGTAGCTGTTCCATTCTCCGGATTTTGGAGAAAGACCGCGTCCGGAGTCCATAAGCAAAGGATAGGGAAAAGAAGTTTTGGTCTGTATTGTATGGCAGACATTCAGAAACTCATCCCAGCTCCAGGCATCTTCCGCAGAAGTCGGAATGCGGATACCAAGGGAATGGAACAACTCCTTGTTATACAGAATACATAAAGTGGATTCCGTATAACCCAGATGATATAGTTTTCCCTGATAGGTTCCCTGTGTCACAATGGGAGACAGAAAAGAGGATAGGAAAGACGAATCCATATATCCATCAAACGGCAGCAGAGAATTCATATATGCCCAATAGGGGACATCAGGACCGTCCAGGGACAGAATATCCGGTGCATTTCCACTGGTAAAGCTTTGCAACAGCGAGTCACGCAGAGGAGCCTTATCGTTGGTGAGAAAAGTCGGTGTTACAAAAAAACCGGAAGATGTCAGATTAAACTGTACCCTTCCTGGCGCACGAGGAAGAAATCCTTGCCGGAACTTTCGAGGGC
>OGMB01000597.1_pt1 | contig 19050 bp, 17 predicted proteins | sample 1573001 | NCBI WGS metagenome assembly OGMB01 (sample SAMEA2581921, study PRJEB24529) | metagenome | biome: Human gut stool | place: China | collected 2011
GAGAAAACTTATGTTGCTTATGTTTTCCGCGCTAAGCGGCTAACACAAACGTTATATCTTTTGTTCGGCAAATCTCATAGAGCACCACAATATCCTGACTTCATCACCTTTTTTATATAGCGCCTTCGTCAAGCGTAATGCCATAATCGTGCTTGATCTCGTCCATCACGAAGGTGCTCTCGAGCGAGCCAAGATGGGGAATGGTGCCAAGCACGTTGAGCACAAACTCTTGATAGTACTTCATGTTGGGGGCGTGGATCTTGAGCAGATAGTCGTACTGCCCCGAAATGTTGTAACACTCTGTCACCTCAGGAATGTGGGCGATGGTCTTGGCAAAGTCGGCCGCAATGTCGCGCCCCAAACGATTCATCTTAACTTGGCAGAATACCACAAAACCGCGGTTGAGTTTTTCGGCATTGAGCACGGCTATGTAGCCCTTGATTATGCCGTCGCGCTCCATGCGCTGTACACGCTTAAACACGGGGGTGGTGCTGAGGTTGACACGCGCTGCCAACTCCTTGACGGTAAGGCGCGCATTGGCTTGTAAAGCGCGCAAAAGTTTGATGTCGGTGGCATCAATAGCATATTTTTCTACCGAACTATCGTCTGGGGCCATTTTACTATGTGTTTGTTCTAATACAACTGCAAAAATAGAATATTATTCTAACTTTACGTAGATATTTGGTTGATAAATAGCTTTTGCCGTAACTTTGCAATCGGAAACAAGGAGGCATGCCACAGGGCAACCGCCACCGCTAATAACGATAACAATAACACAAAAACACAATATAATTATGAGCGAACAGAAATACCACTTCGAGACACTCCAGGTACATGTAGGACAAGAACAGCCCGATCCCGCCACCGATGCGCGTGCCGTACCTATTTACCAAACAACTTCGTACGTGTTCCGCAACTCACAACATGCTGCCGACCGTTTTAGCTTGCGCGATGCCGGCAATATCTATGGCCGTTTGACCAACTCTACGCAGGGTGTGTTTGAGGACCGTGTGGCAGCCCTTGAGGGTGGTGTGGCAGGTTTGGCTGTGGCCAGCGGTGCTGCAGCTGTCACTTATGCACTGCAAAACATTGTGCAGGCTGGCGACCACATTGTGGCGGCCGACAATTTGTATGGTGGTTCGTTCAACCTTATCACCCACACGCTTTCAACACAGGGTGTTACCAACACCATTGTTAATGTAAACGACCTTGAGGCGCTCGAGGCTGCTATCCAGCCCAATACCAAGGTGGTGTATGCTGAAACTTTTGGCAATCCTAACTCCGACGTGACCAATCTTGAGGCTGTGGCCGAAGTGGCTCACCGTCACAACATACCCTTTATTGTAGATAACACCTTTGGCACGCCTTTCCTTATTCGTCCTATTGAGCATGGCGCTGACGTGGTGGTACACTCTGCCACAAAGTTTATTGGCGGACATGGTTCAAGCCTTGGCGGTGTGATAGTAGACGGTGGCACTTTTGACTGGAAGGCCAATGCCGACAAATTTCCAACCTTGGCCAAGCCCGATCCCTCATATCATGGTGCGGTATTTGCCGATGTGGCTGGCAAGGCAGCTTTTGTTACCCGCATTCGTGCCGTCATCTTGCGCGACACTGGTGCCACCATCTCGCCGTTCAATGCCTTTTTACTTTTGCAGGGCCTCGAAACGCTCTCGTTGCGTGTAGAGCGCCATGTCGAAAATGCGCTGAAGGTTGTCAAGTTCCTGGCCAACCACCCCAAGGTGGCCAAAGTGAACCACCCCTCGTTGCCCGACCACCCCGACCATGCTCTCTATCAGAAGTATTTCCCCAATGGCGGCGGCAGCATTTTCACCTTCGAGGTAAATGGCGATAAGGACGCGGCATGGCGTTTCTGCGACAATTTGAAGATATTCTCACTCTTGGCCAACGTGGCTGATGTAAAGAGCCTCGTTATTCACCCTTACACCACTACTCACTCGCAAATGACGCCTGAGGAGCTGGCACAGCAGCACATTACTCCCTCAACCGTGCGCCTGAGCATCGGCATTGAGCATATTGACGATATCATTGCCGACCTCGACCAGGCTTTGGCCAAGGTGTAAGGGGTAAAGCCCATTTGGGGTAATATTTCATCTCTTTAAGTTCATCTGTTTTGGCGGAATTGGATAGGTGTTACACTTATCCAGTTCCGCTAATTTTGTTTTGCCGTAAATGGGTCATGGTTTTCACGAACAATTCTCTGTTAACTTTGTTAGTGCGTCACCCAATCAAATAATGTAACTCGTTAATTTCAATACGCGCCATTCAGTAGCACGTAAAAAAGGTGATGAAGTCAGGAGAATGTGGGGCTTCATTGTTTGTGAATTATGAGATTTGCCGCTAACGCGGGAACATAAGGACATAAGAACAGAAGTTGTAACGTGTATCAGCCGCTTAGCGCGGAAAACATAAGCAACATAAGTTTTCTCTAAAAAAGGATTATGAGTATCCTAAGTAACACACGAAATCCCAATATTCGTTTTCTATACAGCGCAAATATCCAGTCTCTTCAATTTTGGAGAGACTGGATATTTGCGCTGTATAGAAAACGAATATTGGGATTTCGTGTGTTACTTAGGATACTCATAATCCTTTTTTAGAGAAAACTTATGTTGCTTATGTTTTCCGCGCTAAGCGGCTAATACACGTTACAACTTCTGTTCTTATGTTCTTATGTTCCCGCGTTAGCGGATAACTATAAACTAAATTTGCCATAGGTGCCACGTGACAAGCCTTGGTGATATTTGTGCTTTATTTTATCCAGACTTTGTTAGTGCGTGCGTCACCCAATCAAATAACGTAACTCGTGCAAAAAAGTGATGAAGTCAGGAAATGGGGCATAGTTCTCACGAACACAAAACAAAAACAGAGGATTGCTCGTTACGAACAATCCTCTGTTTGGTGGTACGCTCGGCATGAGCATTATCTAACGGGTGCAAGTCCCTAGTAAGCCCTAATAGCGGGAATTACATAGCCAAGAGCAAGGGGGTTTATCGTGAGATGAAATCTGAAGGAAGCTGGCGGCAAACATCTGACCTAACGAACAGAAACTTCATACAAGGCATATGACCATGGATAAGATTGCCACACAAATCAAAGTCCCATAGCTAGTTGGTGTAAATGAAGTATGTATAAGATGGAAAGATAACGCCCTTATCCGAGGAGGTCTTACGGACATGACGAATAGTTATTCTTCTACAAAAGTCATGGAATAAAGCTTGCTGTAAGAAGTCAGCCGAGGTCATAGTAGCAAGACAAGTCGATATTTTCTTGTGAAGGACCGAACCTAATAATTAAACGATAATAATTGAAACGTACCAAATGAAAGGTAGAATGCAGAAAACATTAGCCCAAGCCAATGACTGCCCTCAAAGAGATAGGTCGGAAACCGAATGGTATGAGGGAGTGCAGACTTTCATGTGGATGCGTGAAGACAATATTGTGGAAGTACCATTCGACAAAGAACATGTATTAGAGCAAATCCTTAATCCCGAAAATCTCAATCGTGCCTATATGTGTGATGCGGAACAAGGGGGGCGGTATCGACAAGATGTCGTGTGAGCAACTACTCTCATGGCTTCTGGCCAACAGGGAGAAGCTGATAAGTTCTTTGCTTGACGGTTCATACCGTCCGAACCCAGTCATGAGGGTAGAGATACCCAAAGACAACGGCAAGAAACGCCAATTAGGAATACCTACGGTGGTAGACCGATTGGTGCAACAAGCCATCAACCAAGTACTGATGCCCCACTATGAGCGCAAATTCTCGAGGTCAAGCTTCGGCTTTCGTCCTCGAAAAAGCTGCCATGATGCACTGCACAAAGCACAGAAGATAGTGAACGAGGGGTATGTCTACGTAGTAGATTTAGACCTTGAACGCTTCTTTGATACCGTAGGTCATAGCAAACTCATAGAAATACTCAGCCGTACGATAAAGGACGGCCGAGTAATCAGTCTTATACACAAATATCTTCGTAGTGGTGTGATGAACCATGGAGTGTTTGAAATGAATGGGGGGGGTACTCCGCAAGGATGTCCACTTAGTCCACTGTTGAGTAATATCATGCTCAACGAATTGGATAAAGAACTCGAGCGTAGAGGACACCCCTTTGTACGTTACGCAGACGATGCGATGATATTTTGCAAGTCAAAGAGGGCTGCAAAACGTGTGAAAGTATTAATCACCCGTTTTATAGAGAGCAAGCTCCATCTGAAAGTGAACAATGATAAGACCGTGGTGTCTTATGTTCGCGGAGTGAAATACTTAGGTTACTCCTTTTATGTGATGAAAGGTAAATGCAGACTAATGGTACACCCCAAATCAAAGCAAAAGATGAAATCAAAACAAAAGACATTGACGAGTCGTAGTAATGGCTGGGGTTATGCCAAGAGAAAGCAGAAACTGAAAGAGTACATAAGAGGGTGGATAGGCTATTATCACCTTGCAGAAATGCGCCGTTTGCTTCTTGAGACAGACGAGTGGTTAAGGCGTAGAATACGTATGTGTATTTGGAAAGCTTGGAAGAAAGTCAAGACGAGAGTAACAAATCTCATTCGTTGTGGAATACCACAGTATCAAGCCTACCAATGGGGTAACACTCGCATGAGCTATTGGCGAACAGCGGGAAGTGGCATTCTAAGTAGGGCTATCACCAATGAGAACTTGCGAAGAGCAGGATATGTTACTTTAATGGGTGAATATCTCGAATGGCACCCAAAATAGGAACCGCCGTATGCCGAACGGCACGTACGGTGGTGTGAGAGGTCGGTAAACATGAAAGTAGGAGATAAACACCTATGATTAGTGTTTACCTCCTACTCGATCTTATTTTTTTACAAAATCACTTATGAAACAATGGAACAATTACAACAGATTTTTGATTTTGCAGTTGAAGCCGTGATGCAAGCCAGCGGCCTTGACTTTGATGCGCTTGCCAACTGTCGCTCGGAGCGGTGTGTGGTTGCGCGCGTGGTGCTTGTAGACGTGCTGATGGAGCTTGGTATGAGCGAGGGTGATATTGCATTCCTTAGCGGCATGAGTCAGCAGAGGATTAATTCGCTTAAGAATAGTGCGAGGTACAGGCCAAATGGGCTGGTTGCACGGGTGATGGGGGAGGAGGTGAGGAAGCGTCTGGTTACGCAATAGCGGAAAATAATCGGTGAAAATATTGCTATATTGCATGGATATTTGTATTTTTGCAGAAAATAATATGCTATGAGCGATTTATACAAAGAGTATATGAAGGGGGTGTTTGTGCCACCTGTTGAAGCAACAGATGACATCTCCGGCCTGTCAATAGAGGAGTTGTTCCTTCGTAAGCAAGAAAGGGTCGGGCTAAGCAAAACCAAAATAGCGAAGATGCTTGACATGGACGTTGCGACCCTTGATAAAATAATAAAGGGCAATTATACTGGTGCAAGCGTTCTGAATACATTGAAGGTTGCTATATTTATCGGTGTTTCGATGAACGATTTCCTTAACGCAAATGCTGATACACTTCAGTCAAAAGATGTTGGTGAAATTTGCCATGTACGTGATACGGCAGTCCTTTGCGAATATTTCAGCATAGACACACTTAATAAGATAGGGTTCTTTACTGATAATAATTATGTGCAAAGGATAAACGATTTCTTTGGCTTCAAGCAAATCAAGGAATATGCAGATATTGTTTCAGCTCTGACGAAAGCATACAGTATGACAAGAAGAAGTTACGACCAAAAGATGCGTGACTTCTGGACGATTTCTGCTTACGCTCAATTTAAGAATATTGACAACCCTAATATGTACGATAGGGATAGGCTTATGGATATAATGCCGAAGATTCGTCCTTGTTCGCAAGACGTAGAAACAGGGCTGTATCACGTGGCTCGTGCCCTTTATTCTGTTGGTGTGACGATGATTTACCAACCATCATTACCCAAAATGCAAGTACGTGGCGCAACAATGGAGTATAATGGAAAGCCATGTATTGTTATATCAGACTTGAACAAACGCTATCCGACCTTATGGTTTTCTCTATTCCATGAGCTATACCATGTTTTGTTTGATTTTGATGACATTGTGTTAAACAAGGTGCATTTGAGTTCTGACGAAGGTGATTTATTTCTGACAGATGAAAATGCGGCAGATAAATTTGCTCGCGACTTTATTCTGTCGCCAACAAAATTGCAATTTATAAAGCCTTATGTTCACGCACCTCTGATGATAAAAAAGTATGCTCAGAAATGGGGCGTCCATTCCTCGCTAATTTATGCGCTTATTGCTTATGATACAAACAACTGGGCAGAATACAGTGCTCTAATACCGAGGTCGGAAAAAGCTACGGAAAGAGTAAATACAAATCCGTTCGAGGTTGAAACGATAAGAGAAGTGGCTGAAACGTATAAACAAAAATTGAATATATGACAAATAAGACCAAAGTCCTATCAGAAGAAAAAAAATCAAGAGAAGTTGAGGAGCTGTTGTTTAATGCCGACAAGGCAAAGACTGACGGTTTGTTCATTGATAAGGATAACGATAATGTTGTCCTTAAAGATGAATTACAGAAACTGATTGAGTTGCCGACTGACAATCCAAATGAGAAATATGAATTATATTATAAAGTCATAGAGAAAACACTCCGCGAGAAGTTGCCAAAAGGTGATGAATACAAGGAAGGAAATACTATGTTACGCGAAGAGAAAAATACATTTCTTACAGGGCATAGGAAAGGGCGTGACGGCATACGTGGTGCTGACAGTAGGCAGGCATTTTTACCTGCAATGCAGGAATTTATCCAAATTTTGCATGATTGGCTTAAACGCGATGGTAGTACGTTTGACCTTTACCAAACATTACTCGAAGAGAATATCAAGAGAGGATATAAAGGACCAGAAGATGTAAAATGATTATGAATGAACAAAGGCCACCCCATTCGGGTGGCTTTTTGCATTATTGGTGGATAGGACAAACATTTCACAAGTAACTCACAAACAACAAACAAAACTCACAAGCAACTCACAAGCAACTTGTCACCACCTTTGCGCTATCGGGGGATATTCCCCGACCGACTTAATACATTCATAATTATGGACAATGTAGAGAAAGTAATCTGTTGCGACAGAGGTAATGATGCGCTTGCTTATGCGGCAATGGCAAACAACAAGGGCAATGACCCCATGGCCCTGGCAGCTATGATGAACGGTGCCCTTGGAGGTGCAAACCAGTGGTTGAATAATCCGTTTTTGTATCTTATTTTTCTCGCCATGTTCGGTGGCAATGGCTTCGGGTTCGGCAACAACCGCAATGGTCTGCAAGATGCCGAGATACAGGGCCAAATCCAATCTTTGCGCTCGCAGATGGCGGACAACCACAACTCCGACTTGCTGATGCAGGCAATCAAGGGTAATAACGATGCTTTGACCACACTGGGCGCGAACCTTAATTGTGACTTCAACCAGTTGCAGCAAGGCGTGTGCGCTGTTCGCTCCGCTATTGACAACGTTAGCGGCAAGGTAGGTTTCTCGGCAGAGCGCGTAATCAACGCAGCGGAGAAAGGCAATGCGGCAGTTATCCAGGCAATTCAGAATTGTTGCTGCAACACACAAAACAACATCACCAAGATGGGCTACGAGAACCAGCTCGCAATACAAGGACAAACTAACTCCTTGCAGCAGAGCCTCAATTTCGTAAACTCGTCTGTGGAGCGCGGATTTAGCTCTGTTGGCTACCAGATGTCGCAAGACAAGTGCGATGTAATTCGTGCAGGACAGGACAACACGCAGCGTATAATTGATGCGCTGAACAATCATTGGTATGCTGACATTGACCGCAAGTATCAAGACGCGAGATTGGAGTTGTCGCAGCAGAGCCAGACTGCCGCACTGATTGCAGCTTTGGGTAAGACTACAACTGCAACGACATGAGGAGGTGTTTCCAAAACGGAAATAATCACTGATGACCATTTTATTGACGACAATAAAAATGTAGACAATAGCTTTTTCGTGAGGTCGCGAAAAAGGTCGGAAGAGAAGTAATAATCAAGCACGTGGGGAGGTGATTGCCCCATGTGCAATTAACAATCAAGGCGTTCTTTGACTTTGTGGGGATTGTGGCTTGTTGTGCCTTGTTGCGATATAAAAACCAACAATACATTTATTTTTAACTCGTATAAGTTGCTATTTTGATTACTAATGCGTATTTTTGCAGCATGATTACACCCAAGGCTTACGCACGTCTGAAAGCTTCTGCTTAATTTGATAATAGGCGCGCCTAACCCTTGGGTATTTTAAGATATTATGGCTATAAAGAATAAGGACAAATTGCCGCCTGTAAGAGTGGCTGTATTGATTGATGGCGGATTCTTTATTAAGAGATTTAACTCGTTATATAATAAAGAGCGCAAACTTGACGGAGCTGAAGTTGCTGATATAATGTATACGATGGCTCATAAACACGTAGGTGATAAAAATACGCTATATCGCATTTTTTATTACGATTGCTATCCATTTGGAAAAAAAGAGCATAACCCAATAACAAAGCGCGCTATTGATTATTCTAAGACACCAGAGTTTAAGTTTAGAATTGATTTGATAGATGCGCTAAAGAAGAAACGAAAGGTTGCATTAAGAATGGGCGAGCTTAAAGATAGCAAGAAATGGCTTATCCATCCGAATAAAGTCAAGGATTTGTTATCGAAGAAAGTCTGTGTTGATGATTTGTCTGAAAATGATGTTTATTTAGAATTAAGGCAAAAGGGTATTGACATGAAAATAGGAGTAGATATAACATCTCTCGCACTAAAAGGCTTTGTTGATACAATAGTTCTATTTTCTGGCGATGCAGACTTTGTACCAGCAGCAAAATTAGCTCGTAGAGAAGGTATTGATTTTATTCTTGACCCTATGAAAGCATACGTTGATAACCAACTAATCGAACATATTGATGGAATGGTTAGTGTTACACCGCCTCATAATTACAAGAAAGACAAATAGTAATAATTAGCGGCAATCCCTACAAAATCGGAGGTTGCCGCTAATTTATTTATTATGTTATTCAAAGATATAAAGACAGGCTACCCGATATATTTCCTTGACAAGGAGGGCGCAAGGTATTACCAAGGCAAGGCCGTGAGTGTTGCAGTTCCACGCTACGACAATAACCAAGCAAAGGCTTTCGGTGCGCAGCCGACTGGTCTTGTGGTAGACATAACCATAGAGGCAGATGGCGCGACCAAAACCTACACAATTCCCGAAACTGCAACAATAACGTATGCAGGGCATCTTGTGCTGTCAACAGATAAGGACGGTATACTAAGAGAGGTGGAAGCACTAAAGGCTGCAAGCGAGGAGGCATTGTCACAGGTTGAGCGGCACAAGCAAACGTTTACAAAATGTAGCCAGTTAATGGAGGAGCTTAATCCTGCTTTTGCCGAGAAACGGGCGCAAGACAAGCGGATTGAGGGGATAGAAAACGAGGTGAAGAGCCTTGGTGCTGTACTTCGTGATTTTATTAACGAGTTCAAGAAATCATGATTATGGGAAGATTATATATGGTATTTTGCAAGGGTGGTGGCAAGTGCAAGCACTTCGACAAGGAAAGTGCAGAGAAGGCTGTCAGCCGCATATACTACACCACCAAAGATGGCGCAGAGCATCATGGGCCGCACTGGAGCCTGGAGCAGGTGCTTGAAGCGACGAAGGGATTGCAGTTTAAGCCTTGTGTGACGGATTACGACAAGTATGTAGCGTTTAATGCGGCTTATGCCGACTTGTGCAAGACGTTGACGCCAGACTTGATTATAGAGACAGGTCATGCGTTTTTCTTCGAGGACGAAGATGCGCCTTGCAACAAGATATGGCGGTATATGGAGAGTTTTGAGTAAAAAAATAACAGAGGGGTGTTCCGTAAAAGAATATCCCTCTATTGTTTCTTGTCAAATAGTCCTCTTAATACAATATTAGCCAACCCAAGTACGTTGACAGTCATTGTTCCAAATATTACCATAGCTACGTTATCCTCAATATGCTTGAAAGGCAAGTATAGTGCTATTGTAAGACCGATTGCGAACACAAGCCATAGCGTCACTATTGAGCAAACCCACCTTGTTAGATAAGCACGTGCTCTTGTGTCCTGCTTGTAGCGTATTCTCTTTTGTTCTTCAAGACTTTCTGTATCTGTGTTTTCGTTTGGCATCTGTACAGGTTGCAAGTCTTTATTCCATTCTAAATTGCCATTGTTACCCATTTACAGAAACCAAGTCTTTGAAGTAGTTATATATGAGTTCGTCAGGTATCTGCATACCCCACTTAAAGCCATCCATTTTTGTTGTATAGAACCACGGAGATGCATCTCTATGCGACCATTCAGACAGCTGTCCAGCGTTCCACGTGCCGAACTTTGCGAATACGAAATCAGTTACCGAGCGTAGGTCTTTATCGTTTTTAATTTCTTCATCAACACTATTCATGTTCAAATCATACAAATCAATCTTTAATAGCTTATTCCTTGTTGTGGGGAATACTGGGCCATAAGGCCACGCCTGTGGGTGTTCGTTTGTAAGTCTTGTTTCATATACTCGCAAGTAAACACCATATACAATATAGAGGAGTTTTTGCATCTTTGTCATATTGATGCCAAACTTCTCTTCATTTGCTTTGGCTGCAATGTATTTAGCAACCTCTACGCTATTGTATTTGTATGTATCTGAGAATATCACGCTGCAAAGTTACTACACAAACAAATACGAAACAAATATACTTGTTCAAATATAGTTTGTACAGTGTATTAAGCAATAGTACATGGAGAGTTTTGAATAAAAAAAAGCGTGACAGAACGTCACGCTTTTTGCTCTAATATAATGCCGTTCAGTTATAAATTTATTGCGTCTGTTAGGCATAGCGATATGCCCATTGTCTTGTAGTGAGTCTTTATTGGCTCACTACTTTTGGTTAAAAACATAATCCATCAATTTTTCATTTGCTTCGTTTATCAGCGAAAAGTCCTTCTTTATGTATAGATTAGTGACTCTCATTCTCTCGTCGATATGGCATAGTATGTCATTGACTATATATAATGGTATGCGTACATCATTTGCTGCAATAGTTGCCATAGAATGCCTGAAGCAATAAAATTGCAATTTCTCAATTCCGAGAGCATTGCCAATAATCTTCAATCCCTTGTTTAATGCAACGTTGAAATTGCTTGGCGTGCTGTATCTTTCGGAGAAATTAAACACAGTACCGGCATTCCCTTTTGACACGTATTTTTTCATTATTGGCTTTATGTTCTCTGGTACAATTATTTCCATTAGCGCATTGTCGCTCCTTCGGTCGCGTGTTTTCGTCCTATTATACCTTATCCGTTGTCCATCATAATCCGTCACGCTGTATAGGTTTACTGCATTCATGCCCATCAAACAGAATGATATGATAAAGCAGTCCCTTGCGATTATTTCTCTTTCAGATTTTCCAGTATAATTGTAAATGGCTCTTATCTGTTCAACAGTCAAGGCCCTTTTTTCTGCTACGTTCTGTTTTTTCGGCTTATAGCTATGAAGTGTTTTCTTTATTTTAATGTCATCGTTGTCATAATCATTGTAGAACTCTCGCGCATCTTGGAAAATCTTCATAATGGAAGATGTGTATAGTGACATTGCACGTGGCTTATCGGAGAGTGACCGCTCCCACTCTCGCATCATCTGTTCGCTAAACTCACTGCAATATATAACTCGTCTACCGAAGAACTTGCATAGTGCATTTATTGCGGATTTGTAGTTGCGTATGCCTTTTAGGTCATTGTGTTCGTTTACCCATCTCTCGGCATACTTGATGAAGTTTATACTTTCTCCTTCATCTTTTTGTTTGAGTTTTTCCACAATCGTGTCAAAGGGTACATCATTCACTTCAAGATACAACCCTTCAATCTTTTTCCGTAGTTTGCTGATAATGTCATTACCACGTTCGAGTACGTTGTTGTTCTTTATTTTGAGGGAAGAGGTCAAATCTTTTTTACCGACAATCATTGTTGTAGGTAAATAGACGGTCTTTCGATTGTGTGAGAACCGGATAAAAACAACATACGTTTTATCTTCTCTCTGTCTGTCCTTCCGGACCATTAGTTTGAATGTAGCCATATTGTCTGTTTGTTATGCCCGAAGGCAAAGTTAATAATGAATTGGAAAACATTTGGAAAACATTTCCGTTTTACAACAATATCCCAAACGTTACTTGTGAACAATTTATTTTCTTTGTCCAAATAGTTTAACCAGGGCTACACGTGTAGAAAGCCATTGATAATCAACGAAGAACAGAGGATTGCTCGTTACGAACAATCCTCTGTTTGGTGGGGTGCTTAGTGGGATTCGAACCCACGACATTCAGAACCACAATCTGACGCTCTAACCAACTGAACTATAAGCACCATAATGAGTGTCTTTCTTTCCGAAAGCGATGCAAAAGTACGGCTTATTTTTGAAACTGCAAAGTGTTTCGCCATTTTTTTTGCGAGAAAGTGCATTTTTGTGCAACAAAAGGGGTAAAAACACGCTTGAGGGTGTGTAAAAGTGCATTTCTTAAGCGTTAGAGTGCATCAAGGGGTTGGGGCTTGACAGTCGCGCACTTGGTCAAGAATTTCACTGGCCAAGTGCTGGGTGCGGCGGTAAGTGTATATGCCCAAAGCAGCACCAATTACGCCACCCACAACGCCACCCACGAGTATGCCCGTGCGTTCGTCATGGCTCATGCCGGCAAGGGTCATGATTTCGTATACAAACCACGCGAACCAACATATAATGAATGGAATGCTGAAGCGCAGCCATCGGGCATAGAGCATTTTCATGCGTGCCACGCGGCATGTCACTTCGGCCAAACTGCTTTGAGCAAGTTGGGCAGGCTGCACGCGGCGGTGAGTGTAAATGTTGTAACACACGGCTGCAAGTAAAAATACGGCGGTGACAATGGTGAAAGCCAACGATATGCGCAGCCATAGCAGCAACCAGATGCAGTAGGGTATGGCCAGGGCAGCCATGACGGTCACTAACAGCGCGTGGCGGTTGATGCTGCGTGCGTTGCTGTTGATAATGCGTCTAATCAGCTTGTCGTTAACGATGGACTGGCTTTCAAGTTTGTCTTGCAGCAACTGCCACTGTTGTTTTATTTCGTTCAAGGTGTTATCCATGATAGTAATGCTTGTTATTGGGTAGAGGTGATGAGGGGGTGGAGGTGTGGCCTCATTTCATGTGTTTAAGTTCTTCGCGTATGCGCACCAGGCGCACCGACACGTTCTTGGCCGTTATGCCCGTAATGGCGCCAATCTCGTCGTAGGGCAGTCCCTCGAGCCACAGCAGCACCAGGGCGCGGTCGAAGGGGCGCAGTTGGTGCACCCGTTTGTAGAGCATTTGTATTTGTCGGGAGTCAGTGTCGTTGTCCTCATACAGATTGATGCTCATGTCGAGGCGTTCGGTTTGAGGCTGTCGTTTCTTCTTGCGTTCGGCCGATATGCAGGTGTTAAGGCTGATGCGGTAAATCCAAGAGTTTAGTTTCGCCTCCCCCTTAAAGGTGTCTATGCCTCGCCACAAGTTGATGAGCACCTCCTGAAACAGGTCATTCACCTCGTCCTCGTCCTTCGAAAACATGTAGCAAACGGTGTAGATGGTACTTTTGTGTGCACTGACCAATTGTGAAAATTCTTGTTCGGTCATTCGTGTGTATGGTTGTTTGGTCTCTGTTTATTAGACGCATGCGCTGATAAAATGCTACATGCAGCTGCTGCAAATTTAGAAATAAAGTTGCAGCCATGCCGTATGGCCCTTTTACAAATAAAAGCCCCGCCCATCGTGTGTGCAGACTTTGCACACAAGTTGGGCGGGGCTATAAATATAGTTGTAGGGTGCTTACTTAATGGCTATGCGTATGGTTTGCGCATCCTGCCCGTCGGTAACGTGCAATAAATACATGCCTGGTTGCAGGCGGTTGGTGTGCAGACAAGCATGGCGGGTGCTTTCAAGGCTGCTTCCGAGTGTGGTTGCAGCCATTTGTATGCCGCTCACAGCAGTCAAGCGTATGGCCACGGGGCGTGCGGTGCCGCAGATGGCCAGCTGCAAATCGTTGTTGCCAACTTTGGTAACCTTAGCCGCAAGGTGGTCGCTGTATGCCTCGTCAAGCTCAACCTCGCCAATGGCAGTAGAGTATGGTGTTGAGAATATTTGCTCCTCGCCATAAGTTGTGCCGTGTTCGGTTGTAACGTAAGCGCGCACAATGTAGGTAGTGTTCGGCTCAAGATTTTGGAGTACAGCACTCATGCGTTGTCCCGTAGCCACAACAGTTTGATGCGTGTTATCGTCGGTAGTGGCAGTGGTGTGTTTGGTTGTGGCATAAGCATCGTCGCGTTTCCAGTATTCAAAGCCTTGCTCCTTAATGTCGTCAGAACCGGCAATGATAAAGCCGCTCACTGTAGCCGAGTTCTCATCGTGGCATACAGCGGCATAGGTGCGCACCGTCGGGTCAAAGTAAACATAAGCATCGGCAGTGCCAAAGGCCGACCATTCGCCATACCATGTTTTGCCGCTTTCGGCCTTATAGAATGGGCGGAATTTGTAGTATGTGCTGGCGCTCAAATTGCGCAGGGCACCAGTCATTACACCATCTACAACGGGGCAGTTAGCCTTCGAACTCGGCACAAGGTCGGGCGCGTCATAGCGTCGCCATTCAAATCCTGTGTTAGTCTCCTCATCGTCAATATTGGTAGTGGCGCATATCAGTGCCACAGTGTTTGAGGTAGCCTTTGCCTCGGCCACAGTTTCGAGCGTCAGAGCTGGCAACTGCATCGATTTGCTTGGAGAGTAGTAGTATAATTTGGTTTCGCTACCATTCTTCACCATGACGGCATATCCGGCATTCACATAGCTTTCAGGTTCGCAGCCTGTCACGTGTAGTGTGCTTCCGTGTTGGGTTATGGTTTTGCGGTCAAGCGTCCACCCCTCGTCCACCACCTCAGCATCATGATACGTCTTGTTGCGCGATCCTGTCATGGTGTAGCTTGTGGGTGTAATCTTGCCAAACTCGGCACTGAGTCCCATGTCTTTCGTCGTGATGTTGTATTCTTTCGAGTACGTGACTTTTCCGTCTTTCAGTTCTTGATAATTCAGAGTGACAGTCGTTGAAGGCCAGAAACCGGTAAACTTTATGCTTTGCACCTCATCGCTATATTTCAAATCGCATGATTTCGTGTAAGAATATCCATATACAAAGCGGCATACGTCCGGTTGCTCCATTTCGGGGTCTATGTTGAGTCTAATGTTAGAACTTGCAACGTATGTCTGACCCGAGTTGAGCGTAAATGATTTGAACAAACTGGCAGTTTCCTTTGTAAAGGAATATGCGCTACCCACATTTTCCCCTTGGCTGTCTTTGGCAGAGATGGTATATGTAAATGCGCGATTGGGAGCGAGTCCTGCGTGCACATAGCGTCCGTTCTCATCAGCTTCTATTTCTTTATTGCCAATTTTAACGCAAGGGTACGTGTTGGCAGGCAGGTCGTCAAGTCCTGAGAGCTCTTCGTTCTTAACAAGTTTGAATACGATTGAACGTGAGCCTATTGTAATGTCGGACGCCACATAGATGGCGTCAAGTGGTATTAAAGTGCTCGATTTCAAGCTCTTTATTATACTGATGTCAGAGGCTGGTGCATATATTGTTTCGATAGTATTGCCCCTCAGCAAATAGTAGTCATAGAAACTTTTGGAGTGGGTTGTAGTTATAACCAACTTTTTGATGTGGGCTTCATCAAAGGCTAGGTATTTTGCTTCTTTAATGCCTGAAGTAATAACCAGCTTGTTAATATTCTTACAATTTTCGAAGGCATATTGTTCTATAACAAGTTCAGAGACACCGTCTTCAAACATAATGTTTTGCAGACTGTCGCAGCTGCAGAATGCTTTTACACCGATAGTCTTAACTGATTGCGGAACAACAACGCTTGTTACACCGGCAGGAAAGCATATCAAAGTGTCCTTTGCCTTATTATACAAGGCAGTGCCATCTGATTCGAAATACTTATTGCCAGCTTCAACCATGATAGATTTTAAGGCACTACAGCCCGAAAAAATGCTATTATCAGACCACGACGAATTTTCAAATGTGCTGAGTGATGCTGGCAATGTGATAGTCTTTAAGGCTTTGCAGTCATTGAAAGCAGCTTTTTTAATCGTCGTAACGGTTGAGGGTATCTGTATGTCAGAAAGTTGCTTGCACCCATCAAACAGTTCATCATTTAATAAGGTAAGTCCTTCGGGCAATTTGATTGATTGCAAGGACTCACAATTACGAAAAGCCTTCTCGCCAATGTAGTTTACTGAGGATGGAATGTCTAATGTCTTGATGCCAGAGTAGGACAGTACTCCGTCAGCCAAGCTTTTAATGCCTTGTGGTATATTGATTTTATTGAGTGCAGAACAGCCATGAAAGGCGTCCGCGTCAATACTTTTTACAGTTGACGGAATAACAAGTTGCTCTAATATGTAGCAGTCTCCAAATGCGCTTCTGCCAATACTCGTAAGTCCTTCGGGCAGGGTTATTGATGTCATGTCTTTTTGGCCGCTAAAGGCAGAATATCCCAATTCACGCACCGTTGAGGGGACGTTGTAACTCGTAAGCGGTATGGCAGTGTACAATACAGTTTTGTCTTTATTGAAAATGGCTTTGCCGTCTGTTGAAAGATATGGATTAGCCGGGCTGACTTTGATTGTACTTAATTTATCGCAACCATTAAAGCAGCGAAAGCCAATAGTTTGTAAGGACTCAGGTAGTTCAATATTTGAAAGAGATTCGCAGTCTGAAAACGCACCATTTCCCAAACTTTCAAGTGCTTTGGGCAGTTGTAATGATTTGAGGCTTGTGCAACCCTTAAAAGCAAGGACGCCAATGTTCTGTAATGAGTTTGGCAATGAAACATTTTGGAGTGCTGTGCAGTCGCAGAACATTTCGTCACTGACATAGCTGATGCCTTCGCCAAGCTTGACAGTCTGCAGGTTCTTGCAGTCCGTGAATGTCCACTCGGCTATATTTTTGATGGTGCCAGGAAGCGAAATTTCTTTGATGTCTTTATTCCCAAAGTAATCAATGCCCGTAACCTTGTAGGTAGTTGAGCCGTACTGTACTTCCTCGGGCACATAGACAATACCATTCAGGTCGTTATCAATGGCCAGATTATTTACAGCTACACCTGTGTCTGTAATGCGGTAAACCACACCATTCACAGTAAAGGATTCGGCTGATGCTTGCGTAATGACGCCAACAAACAGCAACGCGAATACTAATAGTTTGTGTAAAAACTTCATATCATGTGTGTGTTAGTGAGTATAAACAATGTTCTCTTAATATTGACATATTGTAATGCAAAGTTAAAAAGAAAGCCCTCGTCTCGCAAGTGTGTACAATTCGCAATACCCTCAAAACAAAGGTGCTTCAATACCAAAATGTAATGTATACCCGTTATCTTGCCACTTATGCACGGAAATGGACCACTTATGCCGATTATTAATTTTATATAAAGTTGTAATGTGGGTCCATGCCGCAGTGTGATAGTTGCGGTTCAACCTGCTAAATGCTTCTGTATCTTGTCGTTAATATATAGCTAACCCTTTACGCGGGCGATGAGGCCTGGAATTTATGGAACCAACAATGGGGCAAGGCCTATCGGCTGAGGCTGGACATGATTAGAAGAACTAATATTGAATGCCTGCTTGTCATATTATTGACACAAGTCGTCAATAATACGAAAGATTTCGGTAATTTTGTCTTTGGTAATCACCATAAGCAGGAGGTGTTCAACTATTAGAACCACCCTATAAAGATGCCAAGTATTACAGAGCGTGCTGCTCTTTGCAGGACATTTATTATCCCTTGGTGTTCAATACCCCATTCTAACATGCCAAATATTCACAACCACAAAGGCATCAATCCCATTGTATGTGTCGCGATGACCTTCTTGCTGATGCTCCCCGAACTGTTTATGCTTCGGGGCAAATATGGTGGGAGGCGGTAGTTGCAACCTTGTTCAATGTCTGCTTTTATGCAGCCTTGTCGTATTTAATCTGCATCTTGTTCTCAATACCAAGCTCCGCACAAGCGGCTTTTACAGATAAAGAAATGGTATGAGTGAACAATTCAATAGAACACAAATATAATATCTATGGACATAGACATAACCGTTTACAAACAAGAGTTTTTGGAGCTGTTGCGCAGTTGCAAGCGCGACGGCATTGACGATGTGATTAACGACCTTGAGGAATGGGGCTTTTTCGATGCGCCCGCATCGGCCGGACACCACCTCAATGTAAAGGGCGGACTGGTGTTGCACTCGCTCAACACCTGCAAGGCAGCCCTCAAGGTGTGGGAGGGCATGAAACAGCTCGAACCCACCCTTGAGCGTGAGGTGCCGCGCGACAGCGTCATCTTGGCCAGTTTGTTGCACGATGTGTGCAAAACCGACATTTACCAGCCCACCACCAAGCGCAAGCGCAATGCCATGGGTGTGTATGAGGACGTGCCGGGTTACAATGTGAGCTACAAGAATTTTCCGATGGGACACGGCGAGAAGTCGTTGGTGCTGCTCCTTTGCAGCGGCCTCGAGCTGACCGATGCCGAAATGCTGGCCATTCGTTGGCACATGGGCCCGTGGGGTGTGAACATGAACTCTTACGAGGACCAGCGCAACTACGACACCGCGCACTCCCTCTACCCTCTGGTAATGATTATACATACCGCCGACTGCCTGGCAGCCAGCATCATGGAGCGCACCGAGGAGGACCAGTGATGCTGCAGCACTGATGTGCGGATATTGCAAAACATAAACATGCGAACGGACTCAAGCACCAAGCGCTACCTCTAATGGGGGCGACGCGTCCCGCGTCGGAAATTAAGGCAAAAGCTCACAAACAGCCATGTAATTAGTGCTGTCTGTAAGCCTTTAGTTAGTGTATGAACATTGCATTTTTCCGACGCGGGACGCGTCGCCCCCATTAGAGGTAGCGTTTGGTGCTTGAGTCCGTT